>OJGP01000134.1_pt1 | contig 15412 bp, 10 predicted proteins | sample 1594701 | NCBI WGS metagenome assembly OJGP01 (sample SAMN05416863, study PRJEB24817) | seawater metagenome | isolation source: Sea water | place: Canada:Atlantic | collected 2013-11 | reverse complement strand
TCTACACAGAGTAGATCGTCGGCAGCGTCAGATGTGTATAAGAGACAGCTCTAAATCTGTAATAATGTCACTTAATGAAAATGGATTGGCACTTTCAAAATGAATGATTTCTTTTTTATTTTGAGCATTTATACAAAGACTAATAAAAAGTAGCACTATACTAAGTCTGTTCTTTATTTTATTCATTTAGTCATTTTTTTTTGGTTAATGAAAAATAATATGAAGTGCAACTAAACTTATTGCTAAAGCAATTCCCCAATTTCTAATTTTTGTATTAGAGGGTTGAAAAAGAGAAGTCAGTTTATGAATTTTTCCCTTATTCCCGAGTAATGCAAAACCTAAACTCGCTGCTATAACCCAAAAGGCTCTTAAAAAATAATTCATTTCAGGAAATAATAATTGTAATCCAATATTAATTGGCAGTGAGGCAATAAAAGCCATTAAAACAATTTTTCTATTTGGTTTTATTAATAAAACTGCGGCACAGATTAACACCACTATTCCACAGTTAATATAATAACGAAGATTATTTAGCGTATGGGTAAAGGCTGAATTAGGGTTGTCAAATTTTAAATACAACAAAATGAATCCCATAATTAATGCTGTGCCAAGGCTAAATAGAATGGTTTTACGCCCTGCATTTATTTTTTCACGATCAGTAGCTTTTTTATTGATATACGTTGCATAAACATCTGTAGACCAAAGTGTGGCTAATGAGTTAAAAGTAGAGTCTACGGTGCTCATTAGGGAGGCAAATAGGCCACATAGAATAATTCCCTTAACTCCATTAGGTAGATATGTTTTTACTAGGTAAGGAAAAGCTAAGTCAGGTTCTGAAAGACTATCTCCTAGAATCCCATAAAGTGCAATTCCTGGAACTATAATAATAACAGCCATAAAATACTTAAGTAACCCTCCCACCATTAAACCTGTTTGCGCATGAGCAACACTTTTTGCTGCTAAGGCTCTTTGAATTACAGTTTGGTTTGCACACCAATAGTTAATATTCAAAAAGAATAGTCCAAACAAATGGGTCCAAGGCAATGTAGAATGATCACTTGGTAAATGAAGATGCATTTTTTCAGGAACTTTTACATAGAGTTGTTCCCAACCTCCCAAATGATAAATAGCAGTTAAGCAAACTACAATACCTCCAAGAAGTAATGTTCCAAACTGAATGATATCTGTCTTCACTACTGCGCTAAGCCCACCAAAATAAGTGTATACCGCTGAAAATACTCCAAGGATAACAATTAACATGGCAATGCGAATCAATCTATTTTCACTTAAAAAAGACAACTGTTCACTAAAAACCATATCAGCGGCATAGGCTCCCCAGAAAAGTGCAGCGCCAAGAGTTACAGTTGCAAAAAGCGCCATGTTGGTTAGTGAGTAAAAAAGAGCAATACGTTTTCCTAATTTTTTAGAAATAAACTGTGTAATGGTGGTTATTTTTTCTTTTAAAAAAAGAGGAACAAAAACAAAAGCACCTAATAAAATTCCTTGAACTGCATTAATTTCAAGATTGGCTTGAGCTAAACCAAAAAGATAAGCTGAGCCCATCATTCCTAAGAATTGATATCCTTGTATATTGGTTGCTATGGTAGATAAAGCTATGGAGTACCAAGGTAAATTTCTTGAACTTAAAAAGTACTCATCTGCCGAACTGTCTGCACTTATTTTTCCACGAAGCGCAACTAGTAGTATTATAATAAAATAAGAGATTACAATTATAAAATCTATCATAGTTATTTTCTTTCACCATTTGCCAGAGGACTATTAGGCTCTGAATTTGGAACTCGTCCAAATACTTTTGGAAGAGAGACTGTTTTTAATCTTGGGAGTACCAATCTGGCAAAGATTTCACACTCTTTTTCATGGGGGTATCCAGAGAAGATAAATGAATTAATCCCCATTTCAATATAACGTTCAATTTTTGCTACAACCTGATCTGGATTCCCAACAATAGCTGCGCCACAACCAGAGCGTGCTAGCCCAATTCCTGTCCATAGGTTAGGTTCAACATAATATTTTTCATCAGATTCTTCTCTTAATTTTGATTGCCTAGACACTCCAAGAGAAGCTGAATCCTGAGCTCTATTTCTGATATCAGTTCCTTTTTCTAAATCTAATTTAGAAATTAATTGATCTGCATACTCACGAGCTTCTTGTTCAGTTTCTCGAACAATTACATGAACTCGAAGTCCAAACTTAACTGTTCTATTATAGTTCGCAGCTTTAAGACTCATGGTATCCATTAAGCCTTTTAATTTTGATTCTGTTTCAGGCCACATCAGATATACATCACAAAACTCTGCACAAAGATCTACACCATCTGGAGAATAGCCTCCAAAATAAAGTAGTGGACCACCATTTTGTTGGTAAGGCTTTACAGGTCTTGAGGGTAAATCTAATTGGTAATATTTTCCTTCAAATTTTATTTGGTCTTGTGTCCAAGATTGTTTTAAAATTTGAATGACTTCTCTAGAACGGGCATAACGTTCTTTTGAAGATAAATCCATTCCAGGCAAGTTAGATGAAATAATATTAATGGTTAATCTTCCTTTGAGCATATGATCCAAAGAAGCAATTGTTCTGGCCAACATGGGCGGGTGTATTTCTCCACAACGTATGGCTACTAAAAAATTAATGTTTTCTGTTAGACATGCCATTCCTGATACAAATGATAAAGGGTCTTGACCTACTTGATAAGAAGATGGGCATAATACATTTTTAAAGCCTAATTTATCTGCAGTTTTTACAATTGAAGAGGTATTCTCCCAAGAGCTTTTATAAAGTGGGTTTCTATTTCCTAAAAAATCATCGTCTCCATCACATAATGGAGCAAACCATGAAATTTCTGCACCATCAATATTGGATAAGTTATTCTTATTTATCATTCTATAGTAGATGAAATTTGATGTCTTTAAAAATACTATTATTTTATTCAAAAAATAAAAATATGGTATTCTGAACGGATTCTCATTTCTCTAAAAATAATGATAAAGAATGAGTAATTATAGATCAAATAAAATTATTTTTTAAAGTCCAATGAGGTATTGAAACTTAAAGAAGAATTGTGTTTGATTAAATTGCAACAATTGAAAGTGAGCACCCTCAATTTCTTCGATGGTATTTTGGTTTCCACCAAGATATAAAATTGTTGACGGGTTGGGATTCCATTGCACCAAAGGTTGAATAAAGAATTGATTAGTAAATGTATTTTTTTGAGAAACAAGCCTCACATTAAATTCATTACTAAACTGATATCTTAGGTTTAAACGAGCAATACTCCCCTCAAAATAATTACCTAATCCATTTGTTTTTTCTAATCTTGAGTATCTAATTGATGGGTTTATAGTTAGGTTGTCATTCACTTGAAAATTTAGGGTCATGAAAGAGGAGGTAAGGTCTCCAATTTCAGGGATATCTTCGTTAACAGAGAGGTCTTTTCCACTGTTTAGATTTACTCTAAAATTAAAAGATTCACTGGGAGATCCGTTTACAGAAAATGAATGCGTTGGTAAGTTGTTGAAGCGAATTCCTAAAAAGGTTTTTACGGCATCATAATCTAATGTATATGATAGTTCCGTTTGTCCGTAAGTTTTTATGGAAGCAAACAAGTCTACACTAAAGTTTTTGTATAAATCTTCAAAAGTATATACCACATCTATCTTAGTCCCAAAGCCAAAAGATTGAACTGCAGGTTTATTAATAATATTGATATATTCATGAAAAAGAGTTCCCCACTTACGATTATTTTTAACTACAAAACCAACGTCAGATCTGTATTGAGGAGAAATATTTCTGTAGTATACATAACTTTGCCAGTGCTCGGTTTTTCTGTATAGTTGAATGTAAAGAGCATCTCCATCAATTTTATCACCATCTAAAGCAATTGTTTTTCCATTAATCGTAGCATCTGTATCAATCCAATCACTAACAGGTTCTTCATTAAAGTTTTTGAAAACTTCAAAACTTAAACGCAGATTTTGATTTAACAGAAAAAGTCCGTCAAATCCAAAAAGATGGCCAAACCCACCACCTTTATAGAAACGATTCATCATTACTCCACCAAATCGAGATTTAGGGCTTAATAAATGTTGGTAGCGAAGTACATTTACCAAACTTTTACCTCCTTGACCTGAGTAGGATCTATCCTCACCACCAACGAGATAAACAGAGTTTTGATCTAGTGCGTTCAGTAAAAATAAACGAGATTTCTTTCCTTGACTCAATAATTTTGTTGCTATAGAAGGGTTTACAATTGAACGTGAGTAAAATGCACCATCAGTAAAATTTACAAGATCTGTTCCTCGATTAAAAAATGGTCGCCTTTCTGGATATTGTAAAGAAAAAGAAGAATTTACATCAATTTGAGTAACATCTGCTTCTACTTGAGAAAAATCGGGGTTTAAGGTTAATTCAAAACTAGTATTCTTATTGATATCTAAATTCAATCCTAAACCTACTTTACCTTTTACAGACCCATAAGCAATTTTTTCATCAGGGCTATTTCTAGACCCCTGTATATTACTTGAAACATAAGGCAGTATTTCTAATCTTTTATCAATAACAATATCTTTTAAAATTAGATTATCTGTAGTTTGACAAACTACACAATTATTGTTTCTATCTCTAGGCTGACTACTAACTTCAATTTCGTTTCCATTTTCGAAGTATCGTCTGTAAAAGTTAATGTGCCATTCTTGATCTGTGCCATTTGGAAATGGAATTTCTGAAAAAGGTATTTTCATTTCTACAGTATATCCATCATCTATTATAGCAGCTTTAGATTCAAAATTCATATTGAATGTGCTGTCATATCGATCTTCATCAGACAAGGCATTTACTTGCTTCACATCGAATTGACTCCCCAAAGCATTTACTGCCAAGCCTAAGTTATTTCTTGCATCGGCAAAAGGATCTAAACGAACTAGGATAAGATCATCATTCCAAATATTAAAATCATCTCTTGGTCGAATAGAGGCACGAATATTTTTTGGATCATCCTCAGCATGAACTGCAATAAATAAAAATGTATTAGAATAGGAGATGTATGCAGTAGTCTTTTTCTTAGCTTGTAAATTATTGGCTGGACTGAATTCAATATCTAAAGGTATTTTTGTAGCATTTTTCCAAATTTTTTCAGATAATATCCCATCCATAACAACTTCATTTTCTTGAATTTTAGTTGGTGTATAAGTTTCTTGCGCAATAATAACTTGCAATGAAAAGAAGAAAAAAATGAAAATGAAAAATCTCATGGTAAAAAAATAACTTCTCAAAAATAATTTTTTTAGGCGTATAAATGACGTGTAAATATAAAATTGGCTTTCTTTTAAGAGTTTATTTACTAAAAAGTACATCACAGGTTTACCTCGAGGACTTGTCTAATACTTCTTGATGATTCTCCTATTTTAATTTTGTAAACCCCTTTTTCTAATGACCAATCATTTATTGTTTCATTCCAATAACTCAATTCTTTAATCGGAATTTTAACAGAAATGTTAATAGATTCATTATTTTCTAAGAGTTTTGTTTTAGCGAAAGATTTTAATTCTTGAGTAGGTCTTTTTATTGTTGAATTTACTTTTTCAGTATAAAATTGAACTACTTCTTTACCGGGAAATATGCCAATATTCTTAATATTTAATGAAATATTTATGGTGTCATTTTTAATCTTCAGTTTCATTGGGCTATATTCAAAATTAGTATAGCTAAGTCCAAAGCCAAAAGGGAAGGATACTTCTAAATTTTTTGAATCAAAATGTCTGTATCCTACAAAAACATCTTCATGATAAAAGGTGTAATCTTCATCTTTTACCTTATCTGCTTTTGGAGTTTCACTTGGAGGGAATATCAAATTTTTTACAAGCCCCTCAAGAGTAATCATTTTTGGGTTTTTTGGAAAATTTTTATGTGATTCATGGTCAGATAACTTTACAGGGAATGTCATAGGCAATTTTCCACTTGGGTTTATTCTTCCTGAGAGAATATCCACTACTGAATTACCACCTTCTTGCCCACCTTGCCAAGCCAAAAGAATGGCATCGGGAAGATGCTTCCAAGTTGCGGTTTCAATAACTCCACCAATATTTAGGACTACGATTACTTTTTTATTTCTTTTGTGAAAAGCATCCGTGAACTTAACGATCATTTCCTGCTCAGTTTTTGTTAATAGAAAATCATCTTTTTCTGAACGATCCCCGCCTTCACCTGAGTTTCTCCCTATGGTTAAAACTCCAATATCCGATGTTGCGACTATATTATTAATTTGATCTGTTGTATAGATGATTTCTGGGGGTGAGAATGGAGAAAATATAGCGTCTAGACCTTGAGGTTTTACGAAGCCATCAGAATTAACTTTTTGGTGTGATTCAACAATTTTTTTGGCAGTTTTATTAATTTTAAATCCAGCATTTAAAAATCCTTCTTCTAAAGAAATTGTGTAGGCTTCATTAACATCTCCCGATCCAGTTCCTCCAGCAATAAATTCATATGATGTTATTCCAAGTAAAGCAATATTTTTTTCATTTGTAAAAGGTAAAGAATTTTCATTTTTTAATAAAACCATTCCTTCAGCAGCTGAATTTCTTGTAATACCTGCGTGTTTTTTTAAATCTGGGGTATTATTAAACCTGTAATTTTGCATTTTTTTAGTTTTGAAAATCAGGGTTAAAATCCGTTTTGCAGCTCTATCGATCGCATCCATTGATAATTCTCCATTTTTTACCGCCTTAGTTAAAGCTTTCCATTGTCTGTTGGTTCCAGGCTCTAATAAGTCATTTCCTGCAGATATTTGAGACGAAGAATTTTTACCCCCAAACCAATCGGTCATTACTAAGCCTTTAAAACCCCATTCATTTCTCAAAATATTGGTAAGAAGCCATTCGCTTTCTGAGGTATAGACTCCATTAATTTTATTGTAAGAAGACATAATAGTCCATGGTTGTGAGCGCTTTACAATATGTTCAAACCCTTTTAAATAGATTTCATGCATAGCTCTATCTGAAACAATTACATCATTTAATACTCTATTTGTTTCTTGATTATTAGCTACAAAATGTTTTACTGAAGTACCAATTCCATTACTTTGAATTCCATTTACAATGGAAGCACCCATAAATCCTGACAGTAAGGGGTCTTCAGAAAAATATTCAAAATTTCTTCCACATAGAGGATGTCTATGGATATTAGCAGCAGGGCCTAAAATAACATCTATCCCATATGCTTTGGCTTCTCTTCCCATTGCATTACCTACTTCATAAACTAAGGTTTCATTCCAAGAGGAAGCTAATAATGTAGCAATAGGAAATGCTGTACAATAATAAGTTTTATCATCATTCTCTCTACTAGGTTCTATTCTTAAACCTGCTGGGCCATCAGATAGATGAACAGTTGGAATTCCTAGCCTAGGTGTAGGAACAATTGCACCAACAGCTCCAGGAATACCATCAGGTTTTGTCATACCTATAGTTGATGCCATTCCAGCTCCTTTGAGTAGGTGAATTTTTTCTTGCAGAGTCATCTGAGATAGCACATCAAGAACTCGGTCAGTTATTGCTTCTCTGTCATCCTCATAAACATCTAATGTACTATTACTATTTCTGTCTAGGAAGGTGTATCCGTTAATAGTTAATTCAGGAATATCAGTTCGGTTTTCGTATCCGTCTTCAAAACTTATAAATGTTTTATTGACATACCAAAAAGAGCATATTGAAGCGCTTAAAATCAATACGATAAAAGCAACAACAATTTTTAAAAAAAAAAATATTTTTTTCTTCATAGCAGGGAACTCAAAAATTTAATTATGCTGCTTTTAATGAACGTTCCGGAGGTGACTGATACATCCAACATGTTGTTAAGATTGATAGTGAGAAATACATACCAAGGAAAATGGTAAAAGGAAAATTAATTTCTAACATAAAAAATTCAGTAGGATATACTAAAAATAGTAGTCCTAAAATACCCCTTGAAATTTCAAAGAAAAAAGCCCATTTATGTCCATCTAACAATGAGGTAAAACCAAAAATAGTTGTAGAAATAAGGAGTCCAAAGCTAAGTTGTGTATTTAGGCTAAGGGCTCCAAAATTGGTAAGCAAAACATAAATAAAGATGTTGATACAAACAAACTGAAAAATAGCATAAAACTTATGAAGTGTTGAGTATTTTGGTGCATATTTTTCTTGTGAATAGACATTTTCTACTATAGCTATTGGAAAACGTTCGGCTACATCTTTTGGTCTCCAGCCTGTTGGCATAAACCATAATTTAAATTTATCTAACCAGTTCTTAGCGCGCCATGCATCTTTTGCTAATCCCCAGTTGTGTTGAAAGTTTATAATAATTGGATTCCAGGTTTGAACAGGTTTCAATGTTCCATAAACACAAGGTTTTTCATCCAATTCTTCTTGAAATGTTCCAAACATTCGATCCCAAATACAGAAAATAGCAGAAAGGTTTTTATCTACATACTCTGGATTTATTGCATGATGAACTCTATGTTGAGAGGGAGTTACAAGTATATACTCTAGTAAACCTAGCTTACCTATATGACGCGTATGATACCAAAATTGGCCAAATAAATGTAAAGGAGCCAAAATAATTATAATCTTTTGTGGTACTCCAAAGAGCGCTGCTGGAATTAAAAACAATGCTCCAAAACCAATAAGATTTTTTGAGATACTTTGGCGAAGCCCACACGCTAAATTGAATTCTTCACTACTGTGATGCACTACGTGTCTGTTCCAAAAAACATTAATGGAATGATTTAATCTATGGTTCCAATAACTTGCAAAATCCATACAGATTAAAGCAATGACATATAAGCCAATACTTTCCTCTAGTTTTATCAAGGCAATATTTTCTAATATGTAAGGATAGGTAATAATTATAAAACCAATTCCTAAGAGATCTTTGATCATATTGGTTGTTCCAGAACTTAAACTTGAAATGGTATCCATTAAATTATAGGTGAGGTCTTTTTTCCAAATTCCGTAAATAATTTCAATTAAAATCAATACCATAAAACTTGGTAAGGCAATCAGTAAAACATTTGCGTAAGTTTCCATTTTTTGACAAAATATTTTGACAAGTTACAAATTAATTTTTTTTGATATTTAAGTTGAACTCACAGATAATTTACTTAATTATACTACAATAGGTTGCTTTAATATGTTTTCTATATCTTTATTTTAATGTTTACTTGAAAAATAAAAATTATTTTAATGAAAAAAAGTGATCAAAAAAAATACTGGAAAACAAACTTAAAGTATGTGGCAATCTTGTTGTCAATTTGGTTTGTTGTCTCGTATGGCTTTGGAATTGTATTCGTAGATGAATTAAATAGTATTAGAATTGGCGGGTTTAAACTTGGTTTTTGGTTTGCGCAACAGGGTTCAATTTATGTATTTACTATTTTAATCTTTGTGTATGTAAGATTGATGAATAAGTTGGATGCTAAATATAATTTAGAGAGTTAATTATGGATTTACAAATTTGGACATGGGTATTGGTAGGGATTACATTTTCTTTGTATATAGGCATAGCTATTTGGTCAAGAGCAGGGTCTACCAAAGAATTTTATGTTGCTGGAGGTGGAGTTTCACCACTTGCTAATGGTTTAGCTACAGCCGCAGATTGGATGTCTGCAGCATCCTTTATTTCTATGGCAGGAATCATCTCTTTCAATGGATATGATGGGTCTGTTTATTTAATGGGTTGGACTGGAGGCTATGTGTTGTTAGCGCTATTATTAGCTCCTTATCTAAGAAAATTTGGCAAATTCACAGTTCCAGATTTTATTGGAGATCGTTATTATTCAAATGTTGCTAGATCTGTTGCGGTATTTTGTGCCTTGATAGTTTCGTTCACTTATGTTGCAGGACAAATGCGAGGGGTAGGGTTAGTGTTCTCAAGATTCTTAGAAGTAAATATAAATACAGGAGTTATCATAGGGATGGTTATTGTTTTATTTTATGCAGTTTTAGGAGGCATGAAAGGAATAACCTACACGCAAGTGGCACAATATTGTGTTCTCATTTTTGCTTTTATGGTTCCCGCAATTTTTATTTCTATTCAAATGACAGGAAATCCAATTCCACAGATTGGGTTTGGTGGACAAGATGCAAATGGAGTATATCTGTTAGACAAATTAGATGGTTTGCACAGGGATCTTGGTTTTGCTGAATATACCTCAGGAAGTAAATCTAAGCTAGATGTATTTTTTATTACTGCTGCTCTTATGGTAGGGACTGCTGGATTACCTCATGTAATAGTTCGTTTTTTTACTGTAAAAAAAGTGTCTGATGCACGTAAATCTGCAGGTTGGGCATTATTATTTATTATGATTTTATATACAACAGCTCCTGCTATAGCAGTTTTTTCACGTACAAATATGATAGAAACTGTAAACAATAAAGAATATAAAAATATGCCAAGTTGGTTTAGCACATGGGAGGAGACCGGATTGTTATCTTTTAATGATATAAATAATGATGGTAAAATTCAATATCTAGCAGATCCCTCAAAAAATGAATTAATAGTAGACAAAGATATTATGGTATTGGCCAATCCAGAAATTGCGGGCTTACCAAACTGGGTAATTGCATTAGTTGCAGCCGGAGGATTAGCAGCAGCATTATCTACAGCAGCTGGATTATTGTTGGTAATTTCTGCATCTGTATCCCATGACCTGATTAAGAAAATGATAAAACCAGATATTTCAGAGAAAGGAGAATTAGTAGCAGCTCGGTTGTCTGCAGTTGTTGCAGTTTGTGTTGCAGGATATTTTGGCATCAATCCGCCAGATTTTGTTGCTGCAACTGTAGCATTAGCATTTGGATTAGCAGCAGCCTCTTTTTTTCCAGCAATTATTTTAGGAATTTTCACAAAGAAAATGAACAAAGAAGGTGCCATTTCAGGTATGGTTGTAGGTGTTTTGGCAATGCTTTTTTATATGCTAAAGTTCAAGTTTAATTGGTTTGGTGGAGGTACAAAGGAAGATTGGTGGTTAGGAATATCACCTGAGGGTTTTGGAACTGTGGCAATGATCATAAATTTTATAGTGTCTATAATCATCTCTAAATTTACACCAGATCCACCATTAGAAGTTCAAGAAATTGTTACAAATATTAGAATTCCTAGTGGTGTAGGAGAAGCTACACATTCTTAATTTAAAATATTAGAAATAGGAATTAACATTTACTTGCTCAAGTAAAAGGAAATGAATACTTTTCATTGCGTAAACAACTTCTAGTTAGGAGCCAATAATAGACCCAAATACAAATACATTACCATGAGTAACTATCACATTAAACACCTCGAAGAATATTATCAAGTGTATAGAAAGTCTGTTCGTGAACCCGAAAGTTTTTGGGAAGAAATAGCAGAAGAACATTTCTTATGGCGTAAAAAGTGGGATGCTGTATTAGATTGGGATTTTTCAAAACCAGAAATTTCATGGTTTAAAGGAGCTAAATTAAATATTACAGAGAATTGTATTGATAGGCATCTAACAACTAGAGGAAATAAAACAGCGATCTTATTTGAACCTAATCATCCAGATGAAGTTGCCGAACATATAAGCTATAATGAACTTTATAAACGCGTTAACAAATTTGCAAATGTTTTAAAAGAACAAGGCATAAAAAAAGGAGATAGAGTTTGTATTTATGTTCCTATGATTCCAGAATTGGCTATTTCTGTTTTGGCATGTGCTAGAATTGGCGCCATTCATTCTGTTGTATTTGCTGGTTTTTCAGCTGCAGCTTTAGCCACTAGAATTAATGATTCAGATTGTAAAATGGTGATTACTTCAGATGGGTCTTATAGAGGGTCAAAAACCATAGACTTAAAAGGGATTGTAGATGAAGCCCTTGAAAGTTGCTCGTGTGTAGAAACGGTATTAGTTGCCAAAAGAATAAAAACGGAGATCTATATGAAAGCTGGTCGAGATCAATGGTTAGCACCATTATTAGCGAAAGCGTCTGATGTCTGTGCTCCAGAAATAATGGATGCGGAAGACCCATTATTTATTCTATATACCTCAGGGTCTACAGGGATGCCTAAAGGAATGGTGCATACCACTGCTGGATATATGGTGTACACTGCTTATACCTTTAAAAATGCATTTCAGTATAAAGAAAATGATGTGTATTGGTGTACCGCTGATATTGGTTGGATTACAGGACATAGCTATATTGTGTATGGTCCATTGGCAAATGGTGCTACCACAGTGATGTTTGAAGGAGTTCCAAGTTATCCAGATTATGGGCGTTTTTGGGACATTGTTCAAAAGCATAAAGTCAATCAATTTTATACAGCGCCAACTGCAATTAGAGCATTAGCAAAACAAGGTACAGATGTAATAGATCATTATGATTTATCGTCATTAAAAGTTTTAGGTTCTGTTGGGGAACCGATCAACGAAGAAGCTTGGCATTGGTACAATGAAAATATTGGTAAAAAGAAAAGTCCTATTATCGATTCTTGGTGGCAAACAGAAACAGGGGGAATAATGATTTCTCCAATACCCTATGTAACTCCAACGAAGCCCACCTATGCAACCTTACCATTTATAGGCATTCAACCTGCATTGATGGATGAAAATGGAAATGAATTGAAAGGAAATCAAGTAGAGGGTCGTTTATGTATTAAATTTCCTTGGCCTAGTATTGCTAGGACCATATGGGGAAATCATCAACGCTATAAAGAAACATATTTTTCAGCATTTGACAATAAGTATTTTACTGGAGACGGGGCACTAAGAGATGAAGTCGGGTATTATAGAATTACTGGAAGAGTAGATGATGTAATCATTGTATCTGGTCATAACTTAGGTACTGCACCTATAGAAGATGCCATTAATGAACATCCTGCAGTTGCAGAATCTGCTATTGTTGGTTTTCCGCACGATATTAAAGGAAGTGCTTTGTATGGATATATTACATTAAAAGACACAGGTGAAACTAGAAACCATGACAACTTAAGAACTGAAATCAATCAATTAATCACAGATAGAATAGGCCCAATAGCCAAACTTGACAAAATGCAATTTACCCATGGGTTGCCTAAAACACGCTCTGGTAAAATTATGAGAAGGATTTTAAGAAAAATTGCTTGCAATGAAACAGATAGTTTAGGGGATACAAGTACCTTATTAAATCAAGAAGTTGTTCAGGATATAATTGATAACGTACTCTAAAAGCCCTTGGTTTAATGGACATCACTTTTGAAATTTGGACCAAAGTAACTTCTACCATACTGTTTAGATATTTTGCATTTGCGAGTATAAGCTTTGTTTTGTTTTATGTGATCTTAAAAAAACCACTTTGGTATAGAAAGATTCAGAAGAAGATTCCAAAACTAACAGATTATAAAAGAGATGTCTTTTGGTCTCTAATTACCATTACCATCTTTGCAACTGTTATTATTTTTACGTTTGTTAAGTTTAATCACCTCACAAATACGTATAAGGACATTGATGAATATGGGTACCCTTATTTAATCTTCTCATTTTTTTGGATGCTTATCGTTCACGACACTTGGTTTTATTGGTGGCATAGAATTATGCATCACCCAACCTTATTTAAATACGTTCATTTAGTACACCATAAATCTACAAACCCATCACCTTGGACAGCCTATGCTTTTCATCCTTTTGAAGCAATTATTGAAGTAGGAATTCATCCTTTTTTAGCATTTACAATTCCTTTATATGCTCCAGCTCTAGGGATGTTTTTTCTTTTTCAGATATTGTATAATGTTTATGGTCATTTGGGGTTTGAAATTTACCCTAAAGGATTTCATAAGCATTGGTTTGGTAAATGGATTAATACCTCAGTAGCTCATAATCTACATCATAAAAAATTTGATGGGAATTATGGATTATACTTACTGTTTTGGGACAGAATAATGGGAACACTGAGAAAAGATTATGATGAAACTTTTGAATCAGTTATTCAAAATTCAATTGATAAATAATATAGGTTATGGCTCCCAAATCTGTTGCCACTGTATTTTATTTGAATAGCAAAACTATGTATTGTTATGATCTATTTAAATCATATTTAAGTTAATGATAGACCCTATTCAATATTGTTCTAGTAATTAACTTATCTTATAATCAAAAAACCTTTTATCGTTCTCTTTTCTGACTCTCTCTATTTTTAAATTACCATTTTGGTTAATTTGATTAATAATCAAACTTCTCCTTGTTTTTATAGTTTCATAAGAGTAATGTGATATCCCCATTAATTCATCTAATTTTTCTTTTGGAATAGTAGTTGGCTTTATAGTTAAAAACTTTTTTTCTAGAACTGATAGGTTTTGTATTGAGCTATTTGATAATTTTTTCTTTTTTCTTCTAAAGAAAAATAAAAACAATGAGCATACAATTATTATTGTTGTGGTTACATAGAAATAGAATAAAGTATTATTGACTTTTGATTTGTATAGCTCATATAATGGCCTGCTATGTATTATTGATCCTGAATTAATATCAAAGGATTCAATATTACCATCTAGATCTCTGTGATAAATAGAAGAATCCTTGATGTAGAGATATGACACACCATTTACTCTTCCAATGGCATCTAATATTGAAGTTCGGTTTAAGGTTCCCTTAATTTTGTCAAAAATTAAGTATTCAACCCTATCATCATCTTTGTGATATCCGTGAATAGAGTAAAAGTCTGAATCATAAATGTAACTCCCTCTGTTTAAATCTAATTCTGAAGTATATAATAATTGTGTATATGAATCTTTGAAGGAAAAAAGTTCAATATATTCAAATTTTGAAAGGTCTAACTCACCAAAAGAAAAATCAGTGAGTTCATTGGTGTCATTTCCTTTAACTTCGGAATAACGACTAAAAAGAAACTTAATCTTGTTTCCTATTTTCCAAGAACTTATAATTTTTTTTGCATCATCGGGATAATTTTTTATTTCTTTTTTTAGCCACTCACCTAGAGATAAATCAAAGTAAATTAGTCCAGGAAATGAGTTAAATAAACCTATTCCTCCAAAACTGTAAATGATGTCATTGTTAGTGAATAATAGTCTATTAAAGTTATGTCCGCTATAAACAGATGTTGATATTTTAGACACCTTAGTTTTATCACCTAAATGAATTTTAAATAAATGAAGAGTTCCATTTGGATTGTAGAAAATAGTAGAATCATTTTTAAATACGATACTGCCAAAAAAATGTGTTTTAAAATTTAGAACTTCTTCATTTATACCAAATAATTTGATTTGGTTATGAATTTCTAATGTGTCAATAACTTTTGGATTGTCTGATAAACCATTAAATATTCCAAAAAATAAAAAAAATAGTGATAATAATTTCTTGTTAAGCATGCCTAAATATAGATAAAAATAATTTATTAAAAAAGTAGGTGTTTTATGG
>OJGP01000129.1_pt1 | contig 15474 bp, 18 predicted proteins | sample 1594701 | NCBI WGS metagenome assembly OJGP01 (sample SAMN05416863, study PRJEB24817) | seawater metagenome | isolation source: Sea water | place: Canada:Atlantic | collected 2013-11 | reverse complement strand
AGTAGATCGTCGGCAGCGTCAGATGTGTATAAGAGACAGGTTCTAGCATCTCCATGCAAGTAACTACATCGAATTGTTCAGCAGATTGTTGTGCTTTTTGTTCGGCAGTGATTTGCTCGTAGTTAACGGTTAAGCCCGCTTCTAATGCATGAAGCTTGGCAATATTGAGTGGCTGTTCACCCATATCAATGCCTGTTGTATTGGCACCTGCTTTGGTCAAGGCTTCAGATAAAATGCCGCCACCACAGCCAACATCGATAACATCTTGTCCATCAAGTTTGACGCGTGCTTCGATAAAACCTAGGCGAAGCGGGTTAATCTGATGCAGCGGTTTAGATTCACCTTCTTGATCCCACCAACCATTAGCAAGAGCATCAAATTTTGCTACTTCATTAGGATCAACATTGCTTTGTGAGTGTGTCATTAATCTGTGTGCCTTATTTTTGTTGCCCATTGTTGTGCAGTTTCAATAATTTTTGTTTCGTTAATCGTGGTTAGCTGACGATCTTTTAATAGATGCGCGCCTTCCACCCATACATCGCTGACTTGATGACGACCTGTTGCATAAACTAATTGAGAAATAACGTCATAACAAGGGCTGCTTTCTACGTCAGAAAAATCGACGGCAATAATATCGGCCGATTTACCTTTTTTGAGTGAGCCTGTGACATGGTCAATACCTAATGATTTTGCCGCATTGATCGTGGCCATTTTTAATGCTGTTTCAGCCGGAATTGCCGTGGCATCTTGTGCAACTGCTTTGGCAAGGATGGCTGCTTGTCGCATTTCAGCAAACATATCGAGATCATTGTTTGATGCTGCACCATCAGTACCAATAGTAATGTTGATACCTTTTTTAGCTAATTTGGCAATAGGACTAAAGCCGCTAGCAAGTTTTAAGTTTGATTCTGGGCAATGAGCTATGTGTACGCCGGCATCAGCACACCACTGAATTTCTTCATCAGTTAGTTGCGTCATATGAACAGCAATCAAACGAGGCGATAATAAACCTAAGTTTTTTAAACGTTCAAGTGGGCGTACGCCGTAGGTTTCAATGCTTTGGCTAATTTCATCGGCAGTTTCATGGATATGCATATGAATAGGAAGATCTAATTCTTCTGCGTTAGTCATTACGGCGGTTAAAGCGGCATCCGATACTGTGTAAGGTGCATGAGGTGCGTAAGCGGTGGTAATTCGTGAATGATGGCGGTAATGATCGTGTAGTTGTTGGCCCTTATGTAAGTATTCTTCGGCATCTGCTGCCCAAGCGGTTGGGAAATCAATAACCACCATACCTAAGCTAGCGCGAATGCCGGTTTGATCAACTACGCGTGCTGTCGCATCGGGAAAGAAATACATATCGTTAAAACAGGTGGTGCCACCACGTAGCATTTCAGCAATGGCAAGTTCGGAACCCGCTTCAACAAAGCTATCACTGACCCATTGTTTTTCTGCCGGCCATATATGATCGTTTAACCATGTCATTAGCGGTAAATCATCTGCCAAGCCTCGTAATAAGGACATGGCAGTATGAGCGTGATTATTAATTAAGCCAGGCATTATGCAGTGATTATCAAGATGTTGTTCTATCGTTGCCGTGTATTTCTGCTTGGCTTTATCTTGACTGATGATGGCGACAATACAGCCTGCATTAATCACGACAGAATGAAGTTCTAACACCGAGTTTTTTGCATCAACTGGAACTACCCAGCGTGCATGTATAATAAGATCGACTTTTTTCATGAGCATGATTATAACCGGCATCGACAGGAGATGACATTGGATAAACAATTTGATTCTATTCAACCCATAAAGTGGCAAGTAAATAGACTGTGTTTGCTTGATCAGCGCCAATTGCCATTGCAACAAGTTTGGCTGGATTATGAACATTCTGATGATGTCGCGGCTGCCATAACGGATATGGTTGTACGAGGCGCGCCAGCAATAGGAATCACTGCTGCTTATGGTGTGGTTTTGGCAGCTAGACATGCATGGGATACTGCTGGTGTAAATTGGAAACAGGCAATGACTGCACCATTGGCACATCTGTCTGAGTCGCGACCGACAGCGGTTAATTTACATTGGGCAATTGAGCGAATGAGGCAGATTTATATGACTTTGCCAGATAATGAGCCAGCCGAAGCTGTTTTATTAAAGCAAGCACATGATATTCATAGTGAAGATATTGCTGCGAATCACGCCATGGGTAAATTAGGTGCTGATTTGTTAGCGGAAGATAATGTGGTTTTAACCCATTGTAATGCGGGTGCATTAGCAACTGGTGGTTTTGGTACGGCATTGGGAGTTATCCGACAAGGTTATGCCGATGGTAAAATTAGTCACGTTTATGCCGATGAGACACGGCCTTGGTTGCAAGGTTCACGGCTGACTGTTTGGGAGTTGCAACAAGATAATATCCCTGTGACATTGCAGGCTGAAGGAGCTGCCGCCGCCTTAATGGCATCAGGGCAATTAGACTGGGTAATTGTAGGAGCTGACCGCATTACTGCTAACGGTGATGTCGCGAATAAAGTCGGTACCTATATGTTGGCTATTTTGGCTAAATATCATAATGTAAAAATGATGGTAGTAGCGCCGACATCAACCATTGATTGGACATTGCATAGTGGAGATGAAATACCGATAGAGCAACGCGCAGCAGAGGAAGTGACTATGTTGCAAGGTCAACAGATTGCGCCAGAAGGCACTGCAGCAGTTAACCCTGCATTTGATGTCACACCAGCGACACTAATTGATGCTATTGTCACTGAAAAAGGTATTGTATTATCGCCTTCATATGACACGATGAAATTTATTAAATAAAACTCTTGGGAAAATAACATGACTGAAACAGTATTAATAACAGGAAGTAATCGCGGTATTGGTCTTGAGTTCTGTACGCAATTATCAGCGATGGGAAAACATATTATTGCAACATGCCGACATAGTTCGCCAGAGTTAGAAGCGCTGAATGTTGAAGTGATTGAAGGTGTTGATACCTCTGATTTAGAAAGCCTTAATGGTTTAGCTAAAACACTAGAAGGGCGAAGCATTGATTGGCTAATTAATAATGCCGGTATTGCGAATGGTATTTCAATGGATGAGCTTGACCAAAGTGCAGTTGAAAGTAGCATCAAAATGTTTGTAGTGAACGGCCTTGGACCATTATTAACAACACAAGCTTTGCTAAAAAATCTTGGTGAAGGTAGTAAAGTGGGTATTATCACCAGCCGTATGGGCTCAGTTGCTGATAATGATTCAGGCGGCAGTTATGGTTATCGTATGTCTAAATCTGCTGTGAATGCAGCAGGAAAGTCATTATCCATCGATTTAAAACCCTATGGCATTGCTGTGGGAATTTTGCATCCAGGTTGGGTGCGAACCGATATGACCAGCCATAATGGTTTGATTGATACCGATGAATCAGTTTCTGGTTTGATTGCACGATTAGAAGAATTAAATTTAGATAATACCGGTTCGTTCTGGCACACCAATGGTGACTTATTACCTTGGTAAATTACCCTGGTTTAAATCAACAACAGCAAAGGGACTTGCCGGAATTATTAAAGCCTGCAAGTTCTTTTGAAGCTAAGTTTGAAGATAGTACTCATCAGCTTTGGCGTTGTGAAACGGTTGATGGGCCGATGGTATTAAAACTGTGCAATCAGGAAACGGTCGACAACTCTACTTTTTGGCAAGGTATGAATGGTCTGTTTGCAACTGACTTTCCTGCTTCACTTGCTGATATCGATAAGGTCTATCACTTTGTTGGAGAACAAAGTGTACTCACTATTCCAGAATATATTGCCTCTGAGGCATCATCATTTGTATTAGCCACCTACCTTGATGGTGATGATATTTTCTCTGCAGATGTCTCTGAAGTTATGGTTGATCAACTGGCTGATCATATCGCTCAGCTTCACCAACACCGGAGCGTCAATTGGGGGGCGTTTCATAATGCTAAGTTTCAACCACAGAAGTGGTCAAAAAGTCTGCAAGCAACATTGATTTCTTTAGCTAATGTACACTCAACATTTATTCCTGATGCGATTCTTGAACATGCTCTTGAACAAGCAGCAGAGTCAAAGAACACGATATTTTCACCGATCATGATGGATCTACGGTGGGATCAAATGCTGCATCAACAAGGTCAATTATCAGCAATTGTCGATATGGATGCCTTTGTGATTGGGCCACGAGAGTTAGAGCTAGTATTACTTGAATATCAACTTAATGCTAAGCAGGCTGAACGGTTTAAGCTGTCATACCAAGCCTTTTTCAAACTGCCGGATCTCAGCGAGCAACGGTTTTGCTATCGACTGTTATTATTCTTGATGAATAGTTTGGGCGAAACAGATATTGAAAAATGGATGAATGCACCAATAAGATGGTAAAGAGTGTTTGCTTATAAAAAATGACTTTATGACAACTAGCCTGAGTCGGGTATTCGGTTTTTACAGCAAGAATAGTCTGTTTAGAGTTGAACTAGCTTTCATCTCGAACCGTGGCAGCCCATCCTAAATTACGATCAACCCATCTTAAACTAATCAAATACCAGAGTGTAACGGGAATCATCATTGCAACCCAGCTCCAATCATCAATTAAGAATAGTGTTGTAACCCAGTCGGAATTTGTCACTAGGATTGACCAAGGAACGCAATAAAGGGTAAAAACGATGGAAGATAAAATTAACCATACAGCGCCCTTTCTTGTCGTGATGCTTGAGAATGCAAGGTAGACCCAAATTGGCATATCGTCAGTTTTTTCCATAAAGCACCTCTTTATACTTGAGTAAGTAAGACTTACTTTATAGCCAAAGTGGAAGTAAGGAATAACGGACAATTACACTTTGATTATGCGGTTAATGTGGAATATATCTCAAAAGATTTCAATAATCAACTCGTTTGTTGTCTGTATAATTTTTGCCAATTGATATAACCAAGCATGGCAAGAACGGTATAAATAGCAAATAGAATAACGGTGGCATAAAAACCCGATTGAGCATAAAGCACCACAGCAGCAGCATCAATCACGACCCAATATAGCCAATTTTGTAAGATTTTTTTTGCCATTAAAAATGTATTCATCACTGAGAATATGGTGACGCTAGCATCAAGGTAAGGACGTTGTGATGTTTCACTTATCTTTAAGTAATAAGCTGTGATTAGACTTAGTAAGGTTCCAATTGAAAGAAAGATCAGTTGCTTGTTCCACGACCAACTGGTGATGGCGAGATTATCTTTGGCAATACCATGTTTTCGCCATAGCATATAACCATATATAGCCATGCCGATATAGTAGAAGTTGAGTAGGGCTTGCATGGGAAGTTGGCCTTCCCAAAATAAGACGGTGTAAATGAGTGTGCTGATAAATGCGAGCGGCCAACACCATTGTGATTCTCTGGAAGCAAAGATGATATAAGCCATGCCAAGCAAGGCTGCGAAAATTTCCCAGCCCGACATAATAGCAAAGGCATCAACAATGAATGTTAACCACTCTGACATATTTATTTATCAACCACGTCTGCACGGTCTGTTCCGACCATTTTTAACACGAAGGCACTGTGTGGCATGACCTTGAATACTTGTTCAATTTCAGCATCCATCGTATCCATCACATCACGGTATTCACCGAACACTTGAGTGCTTAGGCTATTACGTTTAACGATGAGTTTTGGGTTGGTTTCAAGTTTGTCGATGAACGCTAAGATGGGTTCAATAAAACCTTCAGTGAGGGGATAGAGGCTGATATCTATTGATATTCTCATTATTTTTCCTTAGTTCAAAACAATTAAAGAGCTCATAAAGAGCCCTTTAATTTAGTGGTTAACTTAATAATCCCAACTTAACGTTGCACCAATAACCCGAGGTTCTGCGTATTGTGTGTATGTTTCTGGGTTATCGTAGCTAGGAGCATTGTTTGCAAAGAAGAAGCCACGAGTGTAATAGTCTTTATCAAACAAGTTACGTCCCCATAATGAGACTTTCCAATCACCATGTTTATAATTTAAGCTTGAATTAACGATAGCGTAAGAGCTCGATTTTGAGTCATGACTATTTGAATAATAGAATTCATCTTTACCTTCAATGTTCGCTTTAAACGTCCATTGTGATGACAAATAAACGTCACTGCCTAGACTAAATTGATAAGCAGGTGCATGTGCTTGTCGACGACCATCAGCATCATAGCTGTCAGGATCTGGATTAGCGTATTCATCAAAGCTAGCATGGAGCAAGCCAAGAGAAGCAAAGATACGTATCTTATCTGAAGCTGCCCAATCTAATTCTGCTTCAATACCATAATTAGTACCTTCAGCAGCATTTGTTAGATAATCTTTGAAACTTCCTCCACCGACATCAATTGAGGTTTTTACTTGTGCATCACGACGGAGTGAATAGAAAGCACTAATGTTCGTCATTAAATCACCATCAAGCCAAAGTGATTTAAGACCAGTTTCTAAACTCCACATATATTCTGCGTCAAACTTGAGCTGTGACGGCTGTAAGGATGTACTATTGTTGATGCCACCTGATTTATAGCCACGGGAAAGTGAGCTGTAAAGTAATTGATTTTTATTTAGTTGGTAGTTAAGTCCTAGTTTTCCACCAAATAGAACTTCATCTGTTTCGAGATCAATTGCGTTGGAATCGCTATAGTCAGCAGTAAAGTATTCAACGCGTAGGCCCGAGATGACGGTAAATTTATCATTAAGGTGGGTATCAAGCTGACCAAAAATAGAGGTGTTTTTAGTTTTATACTTATTATCCAGATTGCCAAAATCAGAGTTTAAGTCTAATTTTTCATCTTGAGATAAGTGATAAAGACCTACAGCCCATTCGGTGCTGTTATTAAAGATCCAACCATCTTCATTTGATAGTGCTTTGAGTTCAAATGAATGATTATTTCTACCGCGGTTAAATTCTTCATTGGCGTTGTATAAAGGGTTGCTAACCCAGTCTGCATCATAGCTATAAACGCTATTTGAGTTTAAATAGGTTACTGCCGTTTGAAGTTGCACTGAACTGTTAGCACGCCAATCTGCTTTCAGGGCGATAGCATCTGTTTTTTGGCTATCTTCGCCTGGCTGATCGGTTTGGCTGTGACGTGAGTTATCAAATGTAAATGCATCGTAACCATTGTTAATATCTAGGTGTATTAGATTTAAATCGACGGTTAAATCCTTATTTGCTAACCATTTCAAGTGACCTTTAGCCGTTACTTCATCTTGATCTTGCGTGTTATCTCTGTTTAAAAAATCATTTTTCATATAACCATCTGATTGATGACTATAAACGGACATACGACCTAATAACTTATCGTCAATCAAAGCACCGCCGACAGCAAGGCCAATATTGCGAGTATTGTATTCAGCTAAGCCCGTTTCAAAGTGAATATCAAGATCATTACTTGGCTGTTTACTTTGCATATTAATAACACCAGCAAGTGCATTAGTGCCAAATCGAGTGCCTTGGGGACCACGTAATACTTCGACCTGTTCAATATCAAATAAGGTTGCAGCCCCACCGATACGACTAAAATCTATGCCGTCAATCATTAAACCTACTGAAGGATTAATAGGAGATGAAAACTGACTACGTTCGCCAATGCCGCGAATTTGGAAATATTGACCACGTGATGCACCACTTGAAACATTAACGTTTGGAGCCAAGTTTAGAATATCTTCTATATGTTGAGCACCACGAGATTCGATTACTTCACTATCGATTGTTGTTAAGCTGATAGGTGTTTTTTGTGCGGAATTAGGTCTGAAGTCTGCACTGACAACCATTGAAGGTAGGTCGATTTGAGTGTCATCAGCAAATGCATTTGTGGCGAAAGCAGCTGCGATAGCTGCGGGTAAAAACTTAAGCTTCATTGTTGGCCTTTTTAAGGAATAAAAAGGACAGGGGATATTTCATTGAAAGTGCTTCATGATAAAGTGTCAATGCAGTATCTCAGCCTGTCCCTACGCCAGTATTAACTGGATCAGGTTCATAGGGTTTAACCTTAATTTCAAGGTAATCTCAGGCTCGTTGGCCGCCCCTAGGCATAACTTCATTCAGATGATTAAATTTAGATCGTCTGAATCGGCATATTTTAGTCTAAACGATAGGTTTTTGATAGTCTTTTCAGTTTATTTTTATCTATCATAAGAGACGTTTAAGGGGAAACTGCGATTAATATTAGACAGGTAATTTACTATCTAAACTGCTGCATGGCGACACATTATTGTTTTTTCTGGAGATTAGTTTATTAATTAATCACGCTCTCGGAAAGAGTTTGTAATTGTTGTTCATGAGGCGCCGAGAATTCAATTGAAACATGGAAAAGTTCGGCATTTTTCTTATCAAATTTACTGCGAACAACTGTTCCTTCGACGATGGACGGTGACTTTTTTTTATCATATGAAGGCAGTATGAGCTTGATTTGTTCGCCTAGTTTAGCTAAATGATTAGTGGTTATGTAGATACCTCCAGCGCATGAGTTTTGGCTGGTACCTTGATAAAAAACATCATCGTTATCACTAAGTGTAAATGTGATTTTAGCTTCTATTTCAAAACGGACAAATTGTCGCTTTTCTTGAAGGTCTGTATCTGACATGGCTGTAACTCTTTAAATTTAAGACTTATTTATACAATACTCATATCTCTTTCGAGTAACAGGGAACTAGTCGACAATTCTAAATATTATTTAATACTCTTTCGGCATATAGGACACACCCGTAGTTTACGGTTAAGTCGCGTTGTTGCTACTTTATTACCTTGATTATCATAACAGTTTGGGCAAAAATAGCCTTTTTCATTAACAAATATATAGCAGCCAGATTTTATTTCAGGCTGTGTTCCACTGAGAATTGATTCAGGCTCACTTTTTAGCAGTTTGCGGGCTTTGATATCGATACTGCTTAGTTCAGTTTTTAATAAAGTTAATGTTTGTTGTATTTCTTCATTGCTAGAAACTGCAGGGTGTGAAGATATTTGTTCTAGCAACGATTGTGAATGCTTAATTGAATCAGAAATGGTCATGTCAGATTGTGTTCCTAGTTGATCGCTTGTTCGACCACATCGCGAGTGAGATGTGGTGCCAATAATTCAATAAAAGCATAGCTATAACCGCGTAAGAAGCTGCCATGACGTATGCCCATATGTGTAGTACTTGCTTTAAATAAATGGCTAGCATCAAGCGCTTCCAGCTGTGCATCTTTTTTTACATCAAATGCCATGCTGGCAATAATACCTATCCCTAATTCTAACTCAACATAGGTTTTTATCACATCGGCATCTGTTGCGGTGAATATGACATTGGGCTCTAAACCGCGATCAGTAAATGCTTGGTCTTGCTGTTTCCGGCCAGTAAATCCCATTACATAAGTCAAAATTGGGTACTTGGCAATAGCTTCAAGTGTGAGGTTTTTTTCTGATAATAGAGGGTGGCCATGTGGCACGACTATCGAGCGATTCCATTTATAACAAGGTAAAATGGTTAAGGCATCAAACTTATCTAAACCTTCTGTTGCTATGGCAAGATCTATTTTTCCTGTTGCGGCCATTTCTGCAATATCTGTTGGCGTTCCCTGCATCATATTGAGATGTACTTCAGGATAGCGCTGGCTAAATGCCTTGATTGCCTTAGGGAGAGCATAACGAGCTTGGGTATGGGTCGTGCCTATTGATAATGTGCCTGTTTGGTCATCGTGATTATCTGCGGCTAATTGTTTAATATTTTCGACATCAAGCAATACTTTTTCTGCCATCTCTACTACTTGTCGCCCTGTGGGGGTTAAATCAACTAAGCGTTTACCATGACGCTCAAAAATCTTCAGTCCAAGTTCATCTTCCAAAAGCTGTACTTGATTACTAACACCCGGCTGTGAGGTATGCAATGCATTCGCTGCAGCAGAAATACTGAGACCACGGTGAGTAATCTCTCGAATATATTTGAGTTGCTGTAATTTCATTTCTATATACGATTTAATTATAAAGATAGATAATAATATTCATTGATTGAATATTATGCAATGGTAAACTTGTCTGCAATTAATATCTTAACTTTGGCGTGAACTTTAAATATGGAATGGGGTTTTATTTTAGCGGGACTTTTTGTCGGCATTATGATCGGTATGACTGGAGTAGGTGGTGGCTCGATAATGACGCCAATCTTGATCTTTGGTTTTGCTATTCAGCCTGTCGTTGCAGTGGGCACTGATTTATTGTTTGCAGCGATTACCAAGGCGGGTGGCATATGGGCGTATATGAAGCATGGCGCGATTAATTGGCAGGTTGTACTTCGACTAGCTTACGGTAGTGTGCCGGCAACAATTTTAACGTTGGTATTTTTAAAATATTCAGGTGTTAGTGATGAGGATAATGCTGCGCTTATTACTACAGCCTTAGGTATTGCACTGATTCTGACATCAAGTGCATTACTGTTAAAAGGTTTTATAGCTGAGCAGCTAAAAGTACGCGAAGGTCATCCGATTGTGACTGCTTTGTATTATCTTCGTGAAGAGAATAAGCATAAAGTGAGAGCAACAGTGATAGTGGGTGCTTTTTTAGGTGTAATGGTCACAATCTCATCAGTGGGAGCAGGCGCATTAGGTGCAGTGACACTATTGTTTTTATATCCACAATTAAAAGGGTCGCAAATAGTCGCCACTGATATTGCTCATGCAGTACCTTTAACAGCAATAGCGGGGATAGGTCACTCGACAGTAGGCACTGTGGACTGGTCCTTGTTATCATTTCTTGTTATGGGGTCATTACCTGGTATTTATATTGGCAGTCACTTAGGTGTGAAAATACCAGAACATGTTATGAGGCCTCTTTTAGCTATCTTGTTATTAGGAGTTGGAGTGAAATGTCTACTGTAAATATAACACTTGATCTCACTTTATATGGTTGTCCAATGCACTATATAAAAGCGAGAGAAGCATTAAGCCAAATGGAAAAAGAACAAGAAATAGAATTAGTAGTTAATAGTGGCAATGCTGTCGAAGAAGTAATTAATAGCTTACGTCAGGATGGCCAACTGTGTGAAATAATAGCTACAGAAACACTAACAACAACGATTAGAGTAGTAAAACATCATGCCTAAAATTAGTGAGAAATTAGCAGCTAAAATTGACGCAGTAAAAGAAATATTAGCTGATATTACATTTGAGTATGAATCAGCAACATTAGCATCAAGCTATGGTGCTGAAGATATGGTATTGATGGATCTTATCTGTAAGTTTGCACCTGAAATTGAGATTTTTACACTTGATACAGGTCGTTTGCCCAAAGAAACGTATGATGTGATGCAACAAGCAAAGGCGCATTATAATCGTGAAGTGAAAGTATTCTTCCCTGATGCAGCAAGTGTTGAAGCCTATGTGACAGAAAAAGGGCCAAATGCATTTTATGACAGTGTTGAATTACGTAAACAATGTTGTAATATCCGTAAAGTTGTTCCCTTAAAACGAGCCTTAGCTGACAAAAAAGCATGGTTGACAGGTATGCGACGTTCGCAAGCGGTAACTCGAGCTGAATTGCCCATTTCTGAGTGGGACAGCACATTTGGATTACAAAAGTTTAGTCCACTAAGCGATTGGTCAAATAGTGACGTTAAGACCTATATTAAGGTGTTTGATGTGCCTTACAATAAATTATATGATGAAGGTGTGGTCAGTATTGGTTGTGCACCTTGTACTAGAGCAATAACTGCTGGTGAAGATATTCGTGCTGGGCGCTGGTGGTGGGAAAATCTGGAGTCAAAAGAATGCGGCTTACATGTTAAAGAAACAAAAATTTAGGGAGAGAAGATGACTAAAAAATTAACACATCTACAGCAATTAGAAGCCGAAAGCATACATATTATGCGTGAAGTAGCTGCTGAATTTGATAACCCCGTTATGCTTTATTCTGTCGGTAAAGATTCAGCTGTGATGTTGCATTTGGCTATGAAGGCCTTTGCACCAGGTAAACCACCATTTCCTATGATGCATGTTGATACAACATGGAAATTTAAAGAGATGATCGCCTTTCGCGATCAGCGTGTTAAAGACTTAGGTTTGGACTTAATTGTTGAGAAAAACGAACAAGCCGTCATTGACGGTATCAACCCGTTTGATCATGCTCGTTATACCGACATTATGAAAACAGACACTTTAAAAGCTGCCCTAACCAAGCATGGTTTTGATGCTGCTTTTGGTGGTGCACGTCGTGATGAAGAAAAATCACGCGCTAAAGAACGAGTCTATTCTTTCCGTGATAAAAATCATCGTTGGGATCCTAAACAGCAACGTCCTGAACTTTGGAATACATACAACAGTAAAGTAAATCCAGGTGAAAGTATCCGCGTCTTCCCATTATCAAACTGGACTGAATTAGATATTTGGCAATATATTCACCTAGAAGGTATTCCAATTGTGCCGTTATATTATGCTGCAGAGCGTCCAGTCGTTGAACGAAATGGTCTGAAGATCATGGTTGATGATGACCGCATGCGATTGGAAGAGGGCGAAGTCCCAACCATGGAAAAAATACGTTTTAGAACCTTAGGCTGTTATCCATTAACGGGAGCAGTAGAATCTAATGCGTCAACCTTACCAGAGATTATTCAAGAAATGTTATTAGCCACGACATCAGAACGTCAAGGTCGCGCCATTGATCATGATGAGTCAGGATCAATGGAGAAGAAAAAACAAGAGGGTTACTTCTAATGAGCAGTACGGATAATAAATACGAGACAGATGGTCTGATCGCAACCGATATTGATGCTTATTTAAAGCAGCACGAAAATAAAGAAATGTTACGTTTTCTTACTTGCGGAAACGTAGATGATGGCAAAAGTACTTTAATTGGTCGTTTGTTATACGATTCAAAAATGATCTATGAAGATCAACTTGATGCGGTAACCAAAGACAGTGTGAAGTCAGGTACAACAGGTGAAACAGTTGATTTAGCTTTATTAGTTGATGGCTTACAAGCTGAGCGTGAGCAAGGTATCACCATTGATGTGGCTTACCGATATTTCTCAACAACTAAACGTAAATTCATCATTGCGGATACACCGGGTCATGAACAATATACTCGTAATATGGCAACAGGTGCATCAAACTGCCAATTAGCAGTTATCTTGATTGATGCTCGTTATGGTGTGCAAACACAAACACGTCGACATAGTTATATTGCCTCTTTATTAGGCATCAAGCACATTGTAGTTGCCATTAATAAAATGGACATTAAAGATTATAGCGAACAGGTTTATAACGATATTCGTAAAGATTACACTGAGTTTGCCCGTGAACTTGAAATGAAAGATGTACACTTTGTGCCATTATCTGCCTTGCTAGGTGATAATGTGGTGAATCGTAGTAAGAATATGCCTTGGTACGAGGGTGAAACCTTGATGCAATTACTGGATACTGTCGAAATTTCAGGTGATGCTAATGTACAAGATGTACGTTTCCCTGTGCAATATGTAAATCGACCTAACTTAGATTTCCGTGGTTATTGTGGCACATTGGCTTCAGGTGTTTTAAAGCCAGGTGACGACATTACTGTCTTACCATCAGGTAAAGAAAGTAAAGTTAAAGACTTGGTAACTTATGATGGTGATTTAGAGCTAGCGATTCCTGGTCAAGCTATTACCGTTACTTTGGAAGATGAAATTGATATTAGCCGTGGCGATATGATCGTTCACCGTGAAAATCAGCCACATGTTGGAAGCAATTTCAAAGCAACAGTAGTATGGATGATCGAGCAGCCTTTAGTATCAGGCAAGCAATATAACTTCAAAGTAGGCGTAACTGATACATCAGGTACAATGACTGCGGTTGATAGCCAGATTGATGTGAATACATTAGCTAAAAATTCAGTTAATAAGTTAGAGTTAAATGAAATTGGTGTGTGTGAATTCTCATTGAACAAACCAGTTGTATTTGATGCTTATAAGCGTAATCACACCACTGGCGCTTTTATCATTATTGATCGTTTAAGCAATGTAACGATTGGTGCAGGTATGATTACAGAAGCAGTCTCTGAAGCACAAGCAATAGAAGGTTCTGCGACTAACTTTTCTGAGTTTGAAGTTGAGTTAAACGCTCTTGTTCGTAAGCATTTCCCACATTGGGATGCAAAAGATTTAGGCGCTTTTCTTAAATAAACAACTCTAGTATAAGCTGGGTGCAATGCCCAGCTTTCTCACTTAACTAAGGATGGTTAATGATTTAAAAAAAATTCACTCTAAGTTTTCATAAGTCACCAGATTCATACTCCTATAATTATTTTCTAAGTAATTATAGAAGCATGGAATCTCATGCTATTTCGCACATAATCAAGGAGTCAAGGATCGAATGAGAAGTTTAATTAAATTATTATTAGTTGGAACAATAGCTATTAACATGGTGGGCTGTGCCACTATCACTACTGATGCCAATCAGATGATACAGGTTACAACAACAGATCAAGCTAATAATGTTGTCGATAATGCTGACTGCATACTAAAAAATGAGAGAGGGGAATGGAATGTTAAAACACAGGGATCTACGCAAGTACATAAATCAGCAGATAATTTGATTGTTAAATGTTCTAAAGAAGGAGTGGATGATGGTCAAGGAACATTGATTTCACGAGCGAATGGAGGTATGTGGGGAAATATCTTGATTGGTGGTGGTATAGGGGCAATCATTGATCATAATAAGGGAACAGCATATACATATCCAACTTGGATAAACATTATTATGGGTAATAATTTAGTCTATGATAGAAAAGAGCAAAATGATGAAAATATGTTGTTAGGTAAGGGATTGACTGACGAAGACTTAAACAAAATTAAGAATGAAAAAGAAGAGTTGGAAAAGGCTGAGCTAGAAAAGTCAGTAAAAGAAACTACGAGTTAGCATAAAAAAAACAGCGACATAAGTTATTCAAATAATGAATAGCTTATGTCATATTTTATAAGTTACGGATTCTTTGGGGAAAGGTATGGATCTCAAGCAAGAGCTGGTTTACATACAAACAAATATTCCTATCACCGCAAGCCTAGGTGCCACCATCTCATCATTCGATGGTCAAACTATCAACATTTCAGTACCATTAGAAGCAAATAAAAACCTGCATGGTACTGCCTTTGGTGGTAGCCAAGCGGCAATTGGAATTCTGACTGGTTGGGCGTTGATTTACTTAAAGCTAAAACAGCTTGGCATTGATAATAACTTGGTTATTCAAAAAAGTAGTTACGACTTTACCAAACCAGTGACGGCCGATTTTATTGCTACATGTCAACTACCGGTACCCTCTGAGTTTGAACTGTTCGTAAAAACCTTAAAAGAGAAGGGTAAAGCACGACTGAGCTTAACAGCTGAAATCGAGACTGAAAAAGGTGTATGTGGTATTCATCAAGGGCTTTATGTTGTGTTTTTAAAACTGTAATAACGACTATAATCTGTCTCTTATACACATCTCCGAGCCCACGAGACTAGGCATGATCTCG
>OJGP01000126.1_pt1 | contig 15603 bp, 18 predicted proteins | sample 1594701 | NCBI WGS metagenome assembly OJGP01 (sample SAMN05416863, study PRJEB24817) | seawater metagenome | isolation source: Sea water | place: Canada:Atlantic | collected 2013-11 | reverse complement strand
CGAGATCATGCCTAGTCTCGTGGGCTCGGAGATGTGTATAAGAGACAGACCTAGCCCATCATATTCACGTTTTGCGGTTGCTGATTTTTCTATATCATATTCAATATAGTTAATTTTATTTCGATCAAAAAAGCGACGCGTTTTAGCACAATAGCCACACCACGATGTTGAATACAAAACCACAGGCTCATAGTTTAAAGTTGAAAAATCACGCGATGGATTCACTACATCCTGCACCACATTAAACTGCGACAGCCCAATAAGTAGACCGAAGATAATAATAAGTCGTCCCATATTCACCTCATTTATTTATCAATATTTGTTTGATACTAATCATTTAACATAGTTCACGAAGCTAAATATCATTAAACAATTGTAGAGCATGCATCTCGGATGTCCTCAATGCGAAGCCGAGTTTTGAAAAGCCATTTGAGGAAAATACGACGGGGGTTTGAACGTAGTGACAAGGATGTCACGAATCAGTTTTCGTCGTATCTCAAATAGATTGAAAAGCGAGGGAATTGCATAGTAACAAGCATGGGCTACCCTTTTGTTTGTTCGTTTATTTTGGGCGCGCAAAATAAATGAACGCCTCGCGGCAGCAAGATAAAAATAAAGGAAAATAAACCTGTTCCCGTTTTCAATTTCCACAAAAATATTCCGCTTACCTATATCTTCCAAATGCTTATGTACTTAACATCTAAAATTTTCTCAAGAGTAAATTTAACTGTGGAGGGTAGGTATCCTGGTGGGCCAGCTGGAAAAATTGAAAACTGCTGTAACTTTTCATTACCCTTCCGTTCCAGATAGCTAATTACCAGCTTACTGTCAGTCAAATCAGAGCTAGGACTTACTATAATTACACGCTCACCTTCAATCGGATCCCTTTCTCTTATATCAATATGTTCAAGGTTTACATTTGGAGGAGCAACATATAAACCATTTTTAATTATGGCTAAAAATAGAATTTTTGACTCTAAATAAGCCGATCCTATATTTGTAATATTAATCGTAATTTTTACTTTATAATCCAGCGTTTCGAAATCGCCATTTCCACACATGGCAATGGTTCTAACTACAAACTCAGGTTGATCTTCTATGTTCTCACTTTCAACTATTTTGGTTAACTATTTTTCAGCTAACGCAGAATTAGCTCCTTACAAAATAAGTTTCTTCTGAGTGTATTTACGTGTGCGAGACAGTAAAACTAAAGAGATTATGATTGCAACTTGTGAAATTAATAAACCTATATCTTCCATTTAAAGTTCCAATTTATGAGCTTTACTACTGTATCAAAGCCGTGAAATAAATATCATTATCCTATTTTTTCTTAACCGGCCTCTTCCATCCAGCCACTGTCTTCTGAACAGACTTTGTCAACGTCAAAGCCTCAGCCTCTGCATCCTTCCGTAATGTCGTCCCAGCTCCAATCGTCGCTCCCTCAGCAACCGTAACAGGTGCCACCAACTGGGTATCCGAGCCAATAAACGCTCGATCACCAATCACAGTACGATGTTTATTCGCCCCATCATAATTACAGGTAATTGTTCCAGCACCAATATTCACCTCTGAGCCCATATCAGTATCACCAATATAACTAAGGTGGTTCACTTTTGAGCCTTTGCCAATATTTACATTCTTAGTTTCTACAAAGTTACCAACCTTCGCTTTATCGGCTAGTACAGTGCCCGGTCTTAAGCGAGCAAATGGACCAATATTAACGTTAGTACCAATAGTACTAGAATCAATCATGCTATTTGGAAGAATAACCGTACCTTCGCCGATGGTTGCATCTTTAATAATACAGTTCGCACCAATCACAACATTGTTGGCTAAGCTAACATTACCTTCGAAGATAACATTAATATCAATCGTTACATCTGTACCTGTAGTTAATTGACCTCGAATATCAATACGTGACGGATCGGCAAGCGTGACACCGCTCATCATCAATTCTTCAGCTTTTAATGACTGATAATGGCTTTCTAGATCGGCGAGTTGTATACGGTTGTTCACACCTGCAACTTCAGCATTGTCTTCACAACATACGGTGTTAATATCAATGCTTTCTGCTACAGCAAGCGCCACCATATCCGTTAAGTAATATTCACCTTGTGCATTATTGTTCGTTAGCTCTTCAACTGATTCAGCAAGCCATTTAGCAGGCAAAACCATAATGCCGCTATTAACTTCATTAATAGATAAGGTTTGTGGATCAGCATCTTTCTGTTCAGTAATACAGATAACCTCACCGGCATCACTTCTAACGATTCGACCATAACCTGTTGGATCATCAAGCTCCGTTGTTAAGATCCTTAAACTATCTGCACTTCCACAGTCAATTAACTGCTTTAGCGTGGTGAGTTTCGTCAGTGGCACATCACCATAAAGTACTAATACTTGTTCAACATCCACAAACTGTGCTTTCGCCTGCATAACTGCATGGCCAGTACCTAGTTGTTCATATTGCATCACTTCATTAACTTGCTTACTTTGTAGTAAGGGCTGGACTTGATCAGCACCATTACCTAGTACAACACTTAGCTTACTTGGGTTTAAGCTGGCTGCAGTGTCGATAACATGCTCAACGAGCGATTTTCCAGCAAGCTTGTGCATCACCTTGGTGATGGCAGATTTCATTCTGGTGCCTTTTCCGGCAGCTAAGATAACGATGCTTAGTGACATGGTGTACTTCCCTAGTTGTGTGACTCTATTCTAACAAATTTTAGGCAAAAAAAAGGCCGTCAAATGACAGCCTTTTTTTGTCCACCAAACATAAGAGCTTAGTGAGTGTTTCCTTTACGCATACGCTCAATACTACGTAGTTGAGCCATTGCTTCAGCCAATTTAGCTTGGGCTTCTGCATAGTCCAACTTCGCACCACTGTCTTTTAATGAACGTTCTGCATCAGCTTTAGCTTCTAACGCTGATGCTTCATCAAGATCATCAGCACGTACTGCAGTATCAGCCAATATAGTTATTATACTTGGTTGTACTTCAAGAATACCGCCTGAAACGTAGAACTGTTCTTCTTTTCCATCAACTAATACGCGAACTTCACCCGGTTTTAAACGAGTCAACATCGGTGTATGTCGTGGGTAAATACCCACCTCACCCATGATTGCAGAAGCAAAAACAGCTTCTACTAGACCAGAATAAATCGAGGTGTCTGCACTTACGATATCAACGTGAATTGTCATTGCCATGGTTCAGCACCTCCTAAAAGGTTAAAGTTTTTTCGCTTTTTCAACAGCTTCTTCGATACCACCAACCATGTAGAACGCTTGTTCTGGTAGTGCATCGTAATCACCGTTCAAGATACCTTTAAAGCCAACAAGAGTATCTTTAAGTGAAACGTATTTGCCTGGGCTACCAGTAAATACTTCAGCTACGAAGAAAGGTTGAGACAAGAAACGTTGAATCTTACGAGCGCGAGATACAGTCAATTTATCTTCTTCAGATAATTCGTCCATACCCAAGATCGCAATAATATCTTTCAATTCCTTATAACGTTGTAAAGTACCTTGAACGCCACGAGCAATTTCATAATGCTCATTACCAACAACTAAAGGATCTAGCTGACGGCTTGTTGAATCAAGTGGGTCAATCGCTGGGTAAATACCTAACTCAGCAATTGAACGAGACAATACAACAGTCGCATCCAAATGGGCGAAGGTTGTTGCTGGAGATGGATCTGTCAAATCATCCGCAGGTACATATACCGCTTGGATTGAAGTGATAGAACCAATCTTAGTTGATGTAATGCGTTCTTGTAACACACCCATTTCTTCAGCTAATGTTGGTTGGTAACCTACCGCTGAAGGCATACGACCTAACAATGCAGATACTTCAGTACCCGCTAATGTATAACGGTAGATGTTATCAACGAAGAACAATACGTCACGGCCTTCATCACGGAAGTTCTCAGCCATTGTTAAACCAGTCAACGCAACACGTAAACGGTTACCAGGAGGCTCATTCATTTGACCGTAAACCAATGATACTTTATCGATTACGTTTGAATCTGTCATTTCGTGGTAGAAATCGTTACCTTCACGAGTTCGCTCACCTACACCAGCAAATACTGAGAAACCATCATGCTCAGTCGCGATGTTACGGATAAGCTCCATCATGTTTACTGTTTTACCTACACCAGCACCACCAAATAAACCAACTTTACCACCCTTAGCGAACGGGCAGACCAAATCGATTACTTTGATACCTGATTCTAGTAATTCATTACTTGCAGCTAACTCATCAAAGCTAGGTGCTTTACGGTGAATAGACATTTTAGTCTCTTCGCCGATAGGACCTTTCTCATCAATTGGGTTACCCAACACATCCATGATGCGACCTAATGTTTTTTGGCCAACAGGTACTTGAATTGAATCACCTGAGTTTGAAACAGCTGAGTCACGTTTAAGACCATCTGTTACACCCATAGCAATCGCACGAACAACACCATCACCTAGTTGTTGTTGCACTTCAAGTGTTAAGCCACTTTCATCAACGATCAAAGCATCGTAAATTTTTGGCAGGCTATCGCGTGGAAATTCCACGTCAACTACCGCACCGATTATTTGTACAATCTTTCCAGAGCTCATCTTGCTTCCTCTTTCAATACGTTTGGGCCAAAAGACCCGTGTTATTTGCTTTATACCGCAGCGGCACCAGCAACAATCTCAGATATTTCTTGTGTGATAGACGCTTGGCGTGCTTTGTTATAAACAAGTTGCAAGTCATCAATAAGGTCACCCGCATTATCAGACGCGCTTTTCATTGCGACCATACGAGAGGCTTGTTCACAAGCGATGTTTTCAACGACACCTTGGTAAACCAAAGATTCGATATACCTAACCAATAAGTGATCCAACACATCTTTAGCATCTGGTTCGTAGATGTAATCCCAATGATGTGACATTTCTTCACTTGGAGCTTCAGGTGCAGCTGGCAATAATTGCATAATCTTGTTGTCTTGAGTCATGGTGTTCACGAACTCATTGTATACAAGGTATAAACTATCAATCGTACCTTCTTCGTATGCATCTAGCATCACTTTCACAGCACCAATCAATTCATGTGGTCGTGGCGCATCACCTAACTGAACAGCTTGTCCCGTTAGATTCACTGGTAATCGACCGAAAAAGCTAGTTGCTTTTTTACCGATAGTACAAACATCAACTTCAAGACCACCATCGATCTTAGTTTTGATATCTTTTAGCGCCGTTTTGAATAAGTTATTATTCAAACCACCACACAGTCCGCGATCAGATGAAACAACAATGTAACCAACACGTTTAGTTTCTGCTCTATCTTGTAAATACACATGTTTGTATTCAGGATGAGCAAACGCTAAATGTTGGATTACATTATTAATCTTAGTCGCATATGGACGTGTCGCTGCCATGCGCTCTTGAGCTTTACGCATTTTACTCGCAGCAACCATCTCCATTGCACGCGTAATCTTTTGCGTGTTTTTGATGCTTGCTATCTGCGTCCGTATCTCTTTGCCGCTAGCCATGGCTTATGCTCCGATTACCAACTACCTGTAGTTTTGAAACTTTCAATCGCAGCTTTCAAAGCACTTGCGATATCTTTATCAAACCCACCGGTTTCGTTAATTTTAGTCATTAAATCAGCATGATTAGATTTCATGTTTGATAATAAAGCCGCTTCGAAAGAACCTACTTTCTCCACATCTACATCATCAATAAAACCTTCGTTTGCAGCAAATAATGACACTGACATTTCAGCAATTGATAACGGCTGATATTGTGGTTGTTTCATCAATTCAGTAACACGTTGACCACGTTGAATCTGGTTACGTGTAGCTTCATCAAGATCAGATGCAAATTGAGCAAACGCTGCTAATTCACGATACTGAGCTAAATCGAGACGTGTACCACCACCTAATTTCTTAACGATCTTAGTTTGTGCAGCACCACCCACTCGAGATACTGATAAACCAGCATTAATCGCAGGACGAATACCAGAGTTAAACAAATCAGTTTCTAAGAAGATTTGACCATCCGTAATCGAGATTACGTTGGTTGGTACGAATGCAGATACGTCACCCGCTTGGGTTTCGATAATTGGTAATGCAGTTAATGAACCTGTTTTACCTTTAACCGCACCGTTAGTGATTTTTTCTACATATTCAGCGTTAACACGTGATGCACGCTCTAATAAACGAGAATGAATATAGAAAACGTCACCTGGATATGCTTCACGACCTGGTGGACGACGTAACAATAATGATACTTGGCGATAAGCCCAAGCTTGTTTCGTTAAATCATCATAAACGATTAAGGCATCTTCACCTTTATCACGGTAATATTCACCCATTGAACAACCGGCATATGGTGCAATAAATTGCAATGCAGCTGAATCAGACGCTGCCGCAGCAACGATGGTTGTATATTCTAAAGCACCGTGCTCTTCTAATTTACGAACAACGTTCGCTATAGAAGATGCTTTTTGACCGATAGCAACATAAACACATTTAACGCCTGTGCCTTTTTGGTTGATAATCGCATCAATTGCAATCGCAGTTTTACCTGTTTGACGATCACCGATGATTAATTCACGTTGACCTCGGCCTATTGGAATCATTGCATCAACAGATTTCAAACCTGTTTGTAATGGCTGGTCTACCGATTGACGAGCAATAACGCCTGGCGCTACTTTTTCAATTGGCGCTGTACCTTCAGCTGCGATATCACCTTTACCATCGATTGGGTTACCTAAAGAGTCAACTACTCGACCCAATAAAGCTTCACCAACAGGTACTTCTAATATACGGCCTGTACATTTAACACTATCACCTTCAGTGATGTGTTGGTAAGAACCTAATACTACCGCGCCGACAGAGTCGCGCTCTAAGTTTAAAGCCATACCAAATGTATTGCCTGGGAATTCTAACATTTCCCCTGCCATAACATCGGCTAAGCCATGAACACGTACGATACCATCAGTTACACCAACAACAGTACCTTCTGTGCGTGCTTCAGTTGCCCCATCAAAGCTTTCAATTCGCTTTTTGATTAGGTCACTGATTTCTGCTGAATTCAGTTGCATTTCTGTTTCCTCTATAAACAGGCCGCTAGCTAATAGCGTTGGCCAGTCTGTTCAATTTTCCCAAGGCAGATCCATCGATGATCAGATCACCTGCTCGAATAATCGCGCCACCTAACAAGGCTTCATCGACACTGGTATTCAATGTCACATCTCTGTCCAAACGTTTTTTTAACGCTGCAGAGATATTAGCTTCTTGTTCTGGTGTTAATGCCCGCGCTGATGTGACATCAGCAATCAATGTGTGCTCGGCTTCTGCACGTAATTCTTCAAAAATTACGGCAATATGCTCTAACAACTGTAATCGATTGTTTTCTGCTAATAAGGCTAAGAATTTATGAGCATCTTCACTCATTAACTCTCCAGCAATTTCAGCCAACAAGCCTACAACTTGCTCATCACTTACTGAAGGACTGCTTATCACGGACTGCATGTTTGGCACTGCTACACATTGTGCCAATAACACAAGTAAGTCAGACCATGCTTTCAACTCGCCTTTTTCATCTGCAATAGAAAATATTGCCGATGCATAAGGACGTGCGATGGTTATTGCTTCAGCCATGCTTTATTCCTCTAGATTTGGCCAACTAATTCTTCTAACAAATCAGTATGGGCCTTATCATCAATTTCACGACTAAGAATTTTCGCCGCACCAGCTAGAGCAACTGTACCTACTTGTGACCGAAGCTCATCTTTTGCACGATTAGCTTCTTGATCAATTTCTGCTTTCGCAGATGTTAGAATACGGTCGCCTTCAATGCGTGCATTGTCTTTAGACTCATCAACAATTTCGTTACCACGACGCTGAGCTTGTGAAATAATTTCATTCGCTTGCTCTTTTGCTTCATGGATAACTTGTGTTGCGCGTTTTTCAGCTAATTCTTGCTCATGTCTACCACGTTCTGCTGCTGCAAGCCCATCTGCAATTTTCTTAGTGCGCTCTTCTAGTGCAGCCATGATTGGTGGCCAGACATACTTCATGCAAAAAGCAACGAACAGCGCGAACGCGATCATTTGCCCAATAATTGTTGCATTAAGATTCATGTGTGTACCTCGTTATTTATTGCAAAAATAGTTTTTAAAATTAACTATTTATTATGCAACCGCAAACAGAACGTACATTGCTAAACCAACAGCAATCATAGGTACCGCATCAACAAGACCCATAACGATGAAGAATTGTGTACGTAACATTGGGATAAGTTCAGGTTGACGTGCTGCACCTTCTAAAAAGCGTCCGCCTAAGATACCGATACCTACCGCTGCACCCAATGCGCCTAAACCCATCATTAATGCGCCTGCAATATAAAGTAATGCTGATTCCATGTTTTTCCCCTACGAAGTAAAATTAAAATTAAAAATTAGTGATGTTCTTGATGTGCCATATCTAGATATACAATCGTCAAGGTCATAAAGATGAACGCTTGCAATGTGATAATAAGAATATGGAAAATTGCCCAACCAATCTGTAACAAGCCACCCAGTGAAGCCATAACAGCACCTGCACTGAACATGATTGCAATCAGAATAAAGATCATTTCGCCCGCATACATATTACCGAACAGTCGTAATGCCAGTGAAATTGGCTTGGCAATAAGGTTTACGCCTTCTAACAATAAGTTTGCAGGCATTGCCCATTTACCAAATGGTTGTAATGTTAGCTCTCCAACGAATCCGCCTAGACCTTTCATCTTAATACTGTAGAACAATACTAAGAAGAAGACGCCAAATGCCATACCAAAAGTAACATTAGGATCAGTTGTTGGAACAACTTTGAAGAAGACAGCATGAGGATCCATACCAAATACAGATGCACCTATAAACTTAGCGAGTTCCGGAACCAAATCGATGGGTAGTAAATCCATCAGGTTCATCAGGAACACCCATAAGAAAATGGTAAAGGCTAACGGTGCAACTAATGCGCTGCGACCTGTAAACGAGCCTCGGACACTATCATTGATAAAGTCTATAACCCATTCAGCAAAGTTTTGAGCGCCAGATGGAACACCTGCCTCAACTTTTTTTGCCACACTACGGAAAAACCACATTAACAATCCGCCAAGCAGAAGCGTCATGCCCATACTATCAACGTTGATTGCCCAAAAACCCATGTCTGCAGCTTCTGCAGCATCATGTGCCAAACCCCATGAACCATCATGGTGCTGACCGAATGTTAAGTTTTGGAGGTGATGTCTAATATATTCAGAGGAAGTAAGCGTTTCGCTAGCCATGTTTTTAGTTAAGCCCGGTTCTTGTTTCCAAACAATAAAGCAAGTTGTGTCAATATAAATCCAGTCATCAATGGCATTGGCATAAGAGCCAGCACCTTAAATCCAACTGCAAATAGAATAATGGTTAAACACCATCGTTCTAGAACACAACGATACGCTTTGCGTAAATTCATTCCGGCATCTGATTTGGCATTAATCGCCGCACTAATCAAATACCACCTTTGTAACAAGGTGTTGGCTATTGCTATGCCGCCACCGTAAAAACAAGCTATCGAAGCACTGTTTCCCTGCCACCAAAGGATAGTTAAAACTGTTATCACCAGTACGACTAGCTGCACTTTTAACAGATGATTGATAGGTTGAACTCGTATTCTGCTGTCTATCATCACTCGCTGGATTTCTCTTTGCCTTATAAGCAAACCACGGCATTATAGCGATCAGTCACTTACTCGGTCAATGAATTATTAATTTATATCAGTAACTTTACTTAGTTTTCATGATTTAGATCAATTATATGGTATAACTTGCTAATGCAAGGCTGGTAACTTGCTTATTATTTTTACTGGTAAGAGTGGTATCAAGGCCTTTCTACACCCATGCCAGAAGGCAGAAAGCAGTAACAAACCAGATCCTATTCCAAACGCTGTAAAAGCAAAGCCCAAACTTACTATGCCATATTGTTCAAGCACAGAATTAAATGCATATAAAACATAAATTAATGCGGAAACCATCATTGCGCGACGATCTATAGTGATCGAAATGATTGCTATTCCGATATAAAGCATAGTAACGAAACTGGCCTGCCAAATCCTAAGATCGCCATCAAATACATTTAAGGCAGAAAATATTGGATGCACTAATAGTGGCGCTGCAATAAGATGTAACCAGAAAGCCACATCGGATCGTCTGGTCTGCCTAGTAATATCAGATGAATCCCAACGCATCGCTAGAACAAACACAGCAATACCTGCTAGAAATATTATTGGCGCAATCCATTCTCTTACTTGTGGAACCAGTGCAAATATCGCCATCATTACACAAGAAACAAGTGCAGCTGTTCCTGCAGCAATCGTGATAGGCACTTTGAATCGCTGCCAATGTAACCATGCAGCAAATACAGCCACAGCACTAGCAATGGCTATGGTCAGTTCCTTACTCAAATCCAGAGCAGATAAGACTATTACGCCTGCTCCGAGCACCCCTCCCACAAAAGCAAGTAGCAACAAAATAGAAGGTAATGCCATTCGCCGCTTCCCGGTGAAGTATTCAGCTAAACCCCATGCTGCAACAGTCTGTAACACGGTACCAACAAGAACACTTTCTGACTTTCCAATCCACATTACTGAGGTCAATAATAGAACACAGGCTATCACCACAAAAATGTCGTTAAACCCAGTTATCAGTCTAAAGTATTCTTCATCGACAACTGGCGTAACTCTTTTGTCAGAAACATATTGGCGAAAAGCAGTCACGTCTTTGGAGCTGAGTACTCCGGCTTTTTCTGCTGAATCAAGATCGTCATTGCTATACATATAAGTACCTAGGGTGTGTCAGAATCACTTGATTCGTTTAATAATGTCTTTTAAATCTGTTACATCAGTGTAATCAATGACCAGCTTACCCTTACCACTTGCAAGATGTTTGACAGCAAAACGATCTCCGAGCTTTTTACTAATTAGTTTTTCGATTTTATCCAATTCTTCTAATAAAGCATCAGATGGCGCTGCTTTTTCTTTTGTAGGGCTTTGAAGCCGACGTATTAACTGTTCTGTTTCACGAACCGAGAGTCCTTTATCAACAATATCTGCTGCCGTATCAGACTGTAGCTTTCCTTCTAAAGCAAGCAATGCTCTAGCATGACCCATCTCAATATCGCCATTTTCAACCAAGCGTTTTACATCATCATTTAGATTTCGCAAGCGAAGTAAGTTTGAAACTGCAGCACGTGAGCGACCCACTGCCTCAGCAGCTTCTTGGTGGGTCATTGAAAACTCTTCTCGCAAACGATAAAGGGCGTTTGCTTCTTCCATAGGGTTTAAGTTTTCTCGTTGAATATTTTCAATCAATGCCATTGCGATCGCACTGCGATCAGATACGTCGCGCACCAATGCAGGGATCGTGTCTAAATTAGCTAATTTAGATGCCCGCCAGCGACGTTCACCCGCAATAATCTCAAAACGTCCACCACTGATAGGGCGTACAACGATCGGTTGAACAATACCTTGAGCACGAATAGAGTCTGCTAGTTCATCGAGTGAGTCTTCCGACATATCCACACGAGGCTGATACTTCCCCGGCTGGATCATATCTAAGGGAAAGTATTGCAGACTATCATCTAAGCTCTCATCTTCATGAGATACATCTGTTAGTAGTGCATCTAATCCTCGACCTAAACCTCTTTTCTTAGTCACATTTATTTCCTACTGTTTATTTTCAACACGTCGTATAAATTCACTCGCCATTGCCATATAGGCAATTGAGCCTCGCGAAGATCGATCATAACTTATCACCGGCAAGCCATGACTGGGGGCCTCAGCTAACCTCACATTTCTAGGGATAACAGCATGAAACACTTTTTTCTCAAAATGCGTGATCAACTGGCGTGAAACCTCAGTAGCAAGATTGTTACGAGCATCATACATTGTACGAATCAGACCAGATACTTCTAGGGCGGGATTGGCTCGCTGCTTGACTCTCTCAATCGTTTTTAACAGTGATGATAATCCTTCCAAAGCATAATACTCACACTGAATGGGAATAATAACGCCTTTTGATGCGACCAAAGCATTGACGGTTAACATGCTTAATGATGGCGGGCAGTCGATCAAAATATAATCATATTTTTCGCGTGTTGATTCTATGGCTAAACGAAGACGATGCTCTCTTAATTTAACATCTAATAGTTGAACCTCTGCAGCAGTCATATCCGTATTAGTGGGCATAACATCAAAGCTTGAGCCTTCGGGCCTTATAATGGCATCGGCGGCTTTAACAGTTGTCATAATGACATCATAACTACTCACTTCAAGCGAGTCTTTATCAACACCACAGCCTGTTGAGGCATTGCCTTGAGGATCAAGGTCAATTAATAATACTTTCTTTCCGATATTGGCTAAAGATGCAGCTAAGTTGACGGTTGTTGTTGTTTTACCAACTCCGCCTTTCTGATTTGTAACCGCAAAAATATCGCCCATCGATTTATCCTTTCAAAATTCGAATGAGATGCCGCTCTCCTTCACAGCCCGGCACATCTAATGGCAGCACATCTTGCAGTTTAAAACCGCTACCGATAGCTTCAAGCTCATCGTCAGGTCGAACACCTTTCATTAACAATAAGCTGCCAGCATCATCGCAATGCTGGCCCGTTAAATCAATAATATCTTCAATTGATGCAAAAGCACGGGCAGTTACCATGGCAAACTTAGGCAGATCAGCCTCTTCGACGCGCGCATGCACAACAGTGACATTCTCAAGTCCTAACTCGGCTTTTGCTTGTTGTAAAAAACGTGTTTTTTTGGAATTAGTATCTAATAAAGTAACAGCCATTTCAGGGAAGGCAATAGCGATAGGAATACCTGGTAAACCAGCGCCGGTACCCACATCTAATAAGCTGTTACCCTTTAAGTGCGGCAAAATAGTCAAACTATCAAGAATATGCCTGCTCACCATTTCACTAGCGTCACGCACTGAGGTTAAGTTATAGACCTTATTCCACTTAACTAATAGCTCAACATACTGCTTTAATTTTAGCTGTTGATCATCCGCTAGTGATATATCGAGTGCATCGCAGCCTGATTCTATTTGTTGCAATAATGTTTGGCCCATTAACTTGCTTCACTTTGGCGATCTTGGCCACTGCGTTTTAAATGCACTAATAATAACGATACTGCTGCAGGTGTAACGCCTGAAATACGCGCCGCTTGACCGAGACTATTTGGTCTTCCAATTGCTAGCTTTTCACGAACTTCATTGGATAAACCGCGAACCTCTTTATAGTCTATATCGTTTGGCAAAGCTGTTTTTTCATGACGTTGTAGCCTATCGATTTCATTTTGTTGACGATCAATATAACCGGCATATTTAGTTTGAATAACAACTTGTTCAGTCACATCCTCCGCCAACACCCTTTCTTCCCCCATCAATGTCAAAAGACCTTGATAATCAACACTAGGACGGCGCAATAAGTCTAAGCCTGTACTGGCTTTATTTAAGGCTTCACCTAATACTTGCTCAGCTAAGACAGGATCTATTTTTTGGGGGCTAAACATTGTATTATCTAAACGGTTTGTTTCTTTTTCTACTGCTTCACGCTTAGTCTTAAATATAGACCAACGTTCATCATTAACAATGCCTAACTCACGTCCTTGAGGTGTTAAACGCAGATCAGCATTATCTTCACGCAATAACAATCGATATTCAGCTCGACTAGTGAACATTCGGTACGGTTCTTTGGTTCCTGTTGTAATCAAATCATCAATCATTACACCAATATAAGCTTCATCACGACGCGGGAACCACTGTTCTAATTCTCGCGCTTGCAAACCTGCATTCAAACCAGCGATCAAACCTTGAGCGGCGGCTTCTTCATAACCCGTTGTACCATTGATTTGTCCGGCGAAAAATAAACCCGCCATATGCTTCGTTTCTAGCCAAGGCTGTAAATCACGGGGATCGAAATAGTCATACTCAATCGCATAACCCGGTCGGGTAATATGAGCATTTTCCAAGCCCTTCATCGAGCGTACAATTTCATATTGCACATCAAACGGTAAGCTCGTAGAAATACCATTCGGATACACTTCGCCACAATTTAAACCTTCTGGTTCAAGGAATATTTGATGTGAGGTGCGATCAGAAAAACGAACTACTTTATCTTCAATAGATGGGCAGTAGCGCGGGCCAATACCTTCTATTTCACCGCTGTACATTGGTGAGCGATCCAAATTATTACGAATTATCTCATGAGTACGTTCATTGGTATGAGTGATGTAACACGATATTTGATCAGGATGATCAGACCGCTTGCCTAAAAATGAAAATACAGGTGTTGGCGTATCCCCTGGTTGTTCATTCAAGTCAGAAAAATCAATACTTTTTGTTTCAATGCGTGGCGGTGTACCCGTTTTTAAACGATCAACTCTAAATGGTAGTGCACGTAAACGCTGTGCTAAACCAATAGATGCCGGATCGCCTGCACGGCCACCTTGATGACTGTCCATGCCAATATGAATTAGACCACCTAAAAAGGTGCCGACGGTTAGTACCACTGATTTTGCAGAGAAACGTAAGCCTGCTTGAGTCACCACACCAACAACTCGGTCATTTTCAACTACAAGGTCATCAACAGTTTGCTGGAAAAGAGAAAGGTTCGGCTGATTTTCTAAGTATGAGCGAACAGCCGCTTTATAGCGCACACGATCGGCTTGAGCACGCGTTGCTCTTACCGCAGGTCCCTTGCTCGCATTCAAAATACGAAATTGAATACCACCTTGATCGGCCGCCTGCGCCATGACACCACCAAGCGCATCGATCTCTTTAACCAAATGGCCTTTGCCAATACCCCCAATAGCGGGGTTACAGCTCATCTGGCCTAATGTTTCGATGTTTTGTGTTAGCAGTAGTGTTTTTACGCCTTGACGCGCTGACGCTAACGCCGCTTCGGTACCTGCATGACCGCCGCCGACAACAATAACATCGTAATGATCTTGATAACCCATAACACACCAAACATACTTAAAATAATGATCGGTCATTTTAACATGCACGCAAAATTATGAGTCAAAATGATTTTAAGCTTCTTTATCTGAGCATTTTAACTGACTGATAGAAGAAGATTACCCCCCTATTAATCCATGTTATAGTTCCAGCCAAGCTCATTTATCGAAGATATTCATTATGGAAAAGAACACGGGTATTAAACGAATTTTTTATGCTTCACTTTACTCTTGGCAGGGTTTTAAATCTGCAATCACCAATGAATCCGCCTTCCAGCAAGAATTTATCACGGTTATTTTACTCGGCGGGTTAAGCTTTTTCCTTGACGTTACAGCCTATGAACAATTGGCAATGATCATCAGCTTAATTGCTGTTCTCATCGTTGAAATATTAAACTCAGCGATCGAATGTATCGTCGATCGTGTGGGAACAGAACATCATGTTCTCTCTGGGAGAGCAAAAGATTATGGTTCTTTAGCCGTTTTACTTTCTATACTGATCGCTGTGGCTATTTGGGCTGTAATCTTGTTCTAATTCTGTCTCTTATACACATCTGACGCTGCCGACGATCTACTCTGTGTAG
>OJGP01000125.1_pt1 | contig 15628 bp, 18 predicted proteins | sample 1594701 | NCBI WGS metagenome assembly OJGP01 (sample SAMN05416863, study PRJEB24817) | seawater metagenome | isolation source: Sea water | place: Canada:Atlantic | collected 2013-11 | reverse complement strand
TGGGCTCGGAGATGTGTATAAGAGACAGCTTTAAAAGTCGCTAATGATTTGGTGGCAGATTTAGCTGAAATTGCCCGCATAGAAAGTGGCAATATCAAACCTAATATTAGCTCTTTTTCGGTTAAGTCGCTGTTTGAGGATTTAGCCAAGGAGTTTTCTGCTAATGCCATTGATCTTAATGTTGAATTTCGTGTGCATTGTAATTCGCTTTGGTTACGCTCAGATCGAAACCTATTACGCCGTATGCTACAAAATTTAATTGGTAATGCCTTTCGTTATGCTAGCCCGGGAAAAGTGCTTTTAGGTGCTAGAACTAAAGGTGAATGTGTTTATATTCAAGTGCTTGATAATGGGCCAGGTATTCCATTAGATAAACAAACTATGGTGTTTGAGCAATTTACCCAATTAGATAATCAACAAAGTGCTTCAGCCGGCGGCTTGGGTTTAGGGCTTAATATTACCCAAAGTTTAGCGCAGTTGCTTGGTCACTCTTTAGCATTACAATCTGAAGTGAGTATGGGCTGTAAATTTACGGTTGGCGTAGAGCAAACACAGGCGCAAAAAGAAGTAGCTGTCATTAAGCCAGCGACAAATATCGGTTTGAAAGATGTTACCGTAATGTGTATTGATAATGACCCAGACGTGCTCAACGGCATGATTGAGTTGCTATCGGCATGGGATTGTAATGTACTAGCGGCTGGTTCATATAAACAGGCGATATCGCTCTATGAAGAGCATAAAAATGATATTGAAATTCTGCTAGTGGATTATCAACTTGATCATGACTTTAACGGTATTGCACTGATAGCTGAGTTGAGAAAACTAAGTCGTCAGTACGTGCCAGCTATTTTAATTACGGCAACAACAGATAGTGATTTAGAAGAAAAAACCTTAGCAGCTGACATTGGTTTTATGCGTAAGTTAGTTAAACCTGCTGCGTTAAGAGCAATGATGAGTGCGATGCTAACGAAAAAACTCCAAGCTAAATATCTAGAATAGTCACTTGGAGTTTGAATAAATTGGCTTTATTTTAGTTTTTTAAATTAGTTGTCTTGAAGTTGTACGTCGGCGATATCAAGCTGCGCAATAGCGATAACAGCCTGTGTGCGGTTACGAACGTCAAGTTTACGAAAAATGGCTGTCGCATGAGCTTTAATGGTTGCTTCTGAAACATGTAAATCATAGGCAATTTGTTTATTGAGCATGCCTTGAGCGAACATCATCAGAATACGATACTGCTGCTGAGTAAGGCTAGCAACACGTTCGGCAATATCATTATTGTCCTGCATCGGTGCTGATTCGCTATATGCCTCAGGTGTCCAAATATTACCTAATAATACATGCTGGATTGCTTTATAAATATCATCTACTGGTGTTGATTTTGGAATAAATCCAGAAGCGCCATAACCCATCGATTTGTGTATCGTTTCGTGATCTTCATGCGCTGAAACGATTACTACGGGTATTTGTGGGAAATGATTACGTACATGGATCAGTGTATTAAAGCCATGTGCGCCGGGAATATGTAAATCTAGCAACACTAAGTCGCTGTCGTTATGAGTACTAAGTTGTTGTTCTAGTTCTGCAATTGTTTGTGCTTCCAACCATTGTGTTTGCGTTAGTTTTAATTTTAATGTGCCTAACAACGCTTGCCTAAATAATGGGTGATCGTCAGCTATTATTATTTTTTCTGGCTGAATCATGTCATCGTTTCCTTTAAAAACCCCGTCTTTAGTGTAGAACGTATAATCATAATTGTTTATTAGACTTTAGGCTAACGGATAATAAATTGATCTAGTCGACTTTTTAAGCGGAAGTTGTTTTAACGGAAATAGACGAGTGCTATTTGGAAGAGATAATTTGAAAAATACAGTGCGGTAATAAGAATACCGCACTGAAATTACTTATTGTATGTACTAACGAAGTGTTATACCCAAGCGGTTTGGGTATAGTTATACTTTTTCTGGAATGTTGGCTAATACTGCGACCAACAACTGCCAATACTGCTCAACAGTGGCAATTTGAATTTTTTCATCTGGAGAATGTGGGAATTTGATTGTTGGACCAAATGACACCATATCCCAGTGTGGGTAAGCGGTTTTAAACAAACCACATTCAAGACCTGCATGGATAACCATAATTTCTGGTACTTTATCAAACAGAGATTGATAAGTATCACGCACAGTTTTCATTAGTGCTGAACTAGTATCTGGTTTCCAGCCTGGGTATGCACCTGAAAAGGCAATGTTAGCGCCTGATAAATCAAATACAGATTGCACCATGGTTTGTGCATCTAAGCGACCATCGTCATGCAAACTGCGAATTAATGTCATGGCAACAAACTTGTTACCTTTACTGCGCATAACACCTAAATTTAACGAGGTTTCTACGATACCTTCAATATCATCACTCATACGCAACACGCCGTTAGGGCAGGCGTTAAGAGCACGTAAAATTGTGCTTTGAGTCTCGATAGTCCAACACTCATCAAAAGTTTCTGGCGAAATTAGCAACATTTCGATATCAGTTTCGATTGAACCTAAAGATTGACGCATTGTGGCTAAAGATTCTGCCAACTTAGCTTTGAACGCTTCAACTTGCGTAGCAGCAATAACAAAACTTGCATCAGCTTCACGTGGGATAGCGTTACGTAAGCTACCGCCATTTAATTCTGTTAAACGTAAATCAAATTCATTGCTGGCATCAAGTAAGAATCTAACTAAAAGCTTGTTAGCATTGGCACGACCGGTATGAATATCAACACCAGAATGGCCGCCTTTTAAACCTGAAATTGATAGGTTGAATGATTCAACATCAGCAGGTGCATCTTCGTTAGTAATTGCGAATGTCGCCTCACCATCGATACCACCCGCACAACCCATGTACACTTCACCTTCTTGCTCAGAGTCAGTATTGATCAGTAAATCACCTTCTAACCAACCTGCTTCAAGGCCAAAAGCGCCTGTCATGCCAGCTTCTTCATCAATAGTCACTAAAACTTCTAATGGCCCGTGAGGAATGTCATCACTTGCTAAAACGGCTAATGCTGACGATAAACCAACGCCGTTATCAGCACCTAAAGTTGTGCCTTCAGCGGTAACCCAGTCACCATCAGCTTCGGTAATAATATAAGGTTTAATTGGGTCAACAAGGAAGTCATGATCGGTATCAGAATTCTTTTGCGGCACCATATCCATATGGGCTTGTAAAATAACGCCCTTTCTATTTTCCATGCCCGCGGTGGCAGGCTTTTTAATAATTAAGTTTCCGACAGCATCTTCTTTAACACTTAGACCTAACTCAGTTGCCCAAGATTGGATCCAAAGTGATATTTTTTGTTCGTGTTTAGAAGGGTGCGGAATGCTACAAATTTTTTCGAAAATTTGCCATAACTTGCTAGGTTGTAACTGTGCTAACTTACTCACGATGTTTCCTTAAATGTTTCAGTTGCCAATGCAGATTGGCGTATAGTCGATGTTTTCAATTTTGGCTATTTATCAGCCATTAAAAACTGCCATTGTTCATTAAAATCGCTACTGGGTTTCTTAGAAAAGTCAGAGCGAACATATTGGTTAATTTTACCTTCAGCAAACGCCATTAAAATATTCGCTAGCGCTTGCTCAGAAATAGTAAAGCCTTTACCTTCTCGTAATTTTCGTTCGCGTAACACTTGTTTAAATTGTGATTCCAGCTTTTCAAAAAACTGATTTACACGTGCACGTAAACGCTCGTTTTCCCCCATTAAGGCGTCACCAGCAAGAATTCGACACATGCCTGGATTACGTTCGGCAAATATTAACAAGACATGCAAAATATGGTGACAACGAACAAGTGCTTCTTTGTGATCGGTTAAAATGAGGTTCACTCGAGAGAATATAGACTCTTCAATAAACTCGATTAATCCTTCAAACATACGCGCTTTAGAAGGGAAGTGACGATAAAGTGCGGCTTCAGAAACACCAACAGCAGTAGCAAGCTTCGCGGTAGTAATTCGCTGTCCTGCGCTGGTTTGCAACATGTGTGCAAGGCATTCTAAAATTTGTTGTTTACGATTGATTTTTTGAGCTGCCGGCATAGAACTGATTCTCTTATTTTTGTTATATTTTCAGTGTTAGCACCGAAAAGTTGGCATAATTGTATAGCGTAATTCAGCTGAGTTTCAACAATGAACTCAGCATTTCATATGCTAGATTAACTTTTCAGTGAGTTTTCAAATTTCTGTTGAATGTGCAGCACTAATTGCTTGGCCAATTCACTTTTACTGGTTAAAGGTAATACTTTTTCATCGTTAGCAGTAAATACCGTTAAGGCATTGTCATCACTATTAAAGCCTTGTCCAGATTCAGCAACATTATTAGCTGCAATCATGTCGAGGTTTTTACGTGCTAATTTACCGCGAGCATAATGTTCAACATCTTGCGTTTCCGCGGCAAAGCCAACAGTAAATGGCTTATTAGTTAAGGCGGCAACATCAGCAACAATATCAGGGTTTTTCACCAAATTGAGTTGCATTGTATCGTTGGATTTCTTTATTTTTTCATTGGCAATGGTGTCAATGCGGTAATCAGCAACCGCTGCACACGCTACAAACACATTGGCTTCAGTTGCTAATGTCATTGCTTGTTGGTGCATATCAATGGCACTTGTTACTGAAATTTTATGGCAATGTATTGGTGTTGTTAAGCTAACTGGTCCAGAAATAATAGTGACCTCTGCGCCCAATTGTTGTGCGGCACTAGCAATTGCAAAGCCCATTTTACCTGAGCTATGATTGGAAATATAACGCACCGGATCAATCGCTTCACGTGTTGGACCAGCAGTAATTAACCACTTTTGGCCAGCTAAAGGTTGTTCTTTCGGCGTGTTTGTTTCGTTATTATGCAATGCTGATATTTGCTGACAGGTTAAATCTACTAATTCATCTACGTCAAGCATGCGGCCTAAACCAATATCACCACAGGCTTGTTCGCCAGCGCCTGGGCCAAAAAATGTATAGCCCCAAGTCGATAATGTGTTGATATTATTTTGGGTCGCAGGGTTATGCCACATTTGCTGATTCATCGCCGGAGCAATCGCTACAGGCGCTGCAGTAGCTAAACAAAGCGTGGTTAACAGGTCATTAGCTAAGCCGGCAGAAATTTTAGCAATAACATCGGCAGTTGCAGGGGCAATCAAAATAAAATCAGCCCATTTTGCTAGCTCAATATGACCCATAGCTAATTCAGCTTGAGTGTCTAGTAAGCTGTCTGCAACAGCATTAGCTGAAACGGCTTGCAGGGTTAACGGCGTAATAAACGCTTTCGCGCCTTCGGTCATTACCACGCGAACATCTGCGCCTTTATCTTTCAAACGACGTACCAATTCTGGTGTTTTATAGGCAGCAATACCACCACTAATACCCAATAGGATTTTTTTACCCTGAAGAATCTGCATAAACTGCTAATCTTAATAACGACAATTGGCGATAAGATAGCATTATTCGCACTTTTTTTAAAATCACTTTGCAAGGATGCAACTATGTTAAAAGACTGGCCTATCGATGAAAAGCCTCGTGAGAAGTTACTGCAATATGGTGCTAAAAGCTTAAGTGATGCCGAATTGTTAGCAATATTCCTAAGAACAGGTGTTAAGGGCTGCCACGTCGTTGACTTAGCGAGAAAGCTATTAAAAAGTTTCGGTAGTATTTCGCAAATATATCAAGCTGATTTAGATGGTTTTTGTCAACATCACGGGCTAGGCGCAGCGAAATATGCGCAATTGCAAGCGTGTTTGGAAATGTCTAAACGCTATTTGGCCGAGCAAATGGAAACAGGGCAAGCATTAACGTCGTCGCTAGCAACGCAACAATTTTTAACCGCAGAACTTCGCAATGAAAGCCGAGAAATATTTGCAGTATTGTTTTTAAATACTCAGCACCAAGTGATTAAATTTGAACGGTTATTTTACGGCACCATTAATGCGGCTGCGGTTTACCCACGTATTGTCGTTGAGGCTGCGTTAAAAAATAAAGCCGGTGCGGTTATTCTTGCGCATAATCACCCTTCAGGCATTGCAGAGCCGAGTATTGCCGATAATCAAATCACCAGTCGTTTAGAGCAAGCACTTGCTTTAATTGATATTAAAGTACTCGATCACATAATAGTTGCGGGTTGCCAATGTTATTCCTATGCTGAACATAGTCTAATTAATAAGCGATAAATTTTTTCAAAACCTCAAACCACTGATCAGGAGTCTCTATGAGTGATATTGACAATACATTGGATAGTGAAGAAAACGAGCGACGACGAGCTTTTCGTATTGATATGGAAAAAGAATTGGTAGATATCGTATGGATTGATGGTAATGGCAATGATCGCAGTAAAAAAATAGCCTGCTTGGATTTTTCTCGTGGTGGTTTGAAAGTAGATTGTGATTGTGAAATTGCCGCTAAAACGCCTGTAACGATAATATTTAGAGTGGAAAATCCTAATAGCCAAAAATTATTTGGGCAAGTATTACGAAGTATTAAACAAGACAATGGTTGGTTTGAAGTTGCTATACAACTAACAGACCTTGCCTAATATGTTAGGCATCAGTTGACCGTTAATTATTGAACTATAATGAAATGGTTGTTGTGTTTTATGTAGTAAACAAGGAATTAGCAAAATGATGATTTTAGTCGGCGGGGAAAAAGGTGGTAGCGGTAAAAGCTGCTTAGCACAAAATTTAGCTGTGTATTTTGCCCGAGAAAAAAAAGCCATTGTCTTAATGGTTGATTGTGATCCCCAACGTACCACATCTGATTGGATACAAGCTCGAAATGCTGATCCAACACTACCTGCAATAAACTGTATTCAACTTTATGGTAAAATTCGTAATGATTTACTAAGCCTTAATCAGCATTATGACTATGTTGTTGTTGATTGTGGTGGCCAAGACAATTTAGCGTTGCGTGCCGCTATGTCAGTAGCTGATCACGTTGTGATCCCATTGCGACCGAAACGTCGAGATTTGAAAACAGTACCGCACATGGAAGATATGCTTAGTACATGTAAAATGGTTAACCCTAAGATGTTGGCCTCATTCGTTATTACTCAATGTCCATCGCTACCGAACCAAGCTCGACGTATTTTAGAGGCGAAAGAAGTTTGTAGCTCGTTTGGCATTAATGTCTTAAATGCAGTAACCTTTAATCGCAATATTTATGACGATAGTGAAGAATTAGGCTCCTCAGTGCTGGAAATAGAACCGGAGGGTAAAGCCGCAGTAGAAATGATAGCGATAGCCGAAGAGCTAATGGCAATGAAACCGGACAACTCTCATGAGTTTAATTGATTTAAAAAAATCTAAAAATGCGCCAAAGAAGAAAAAGCAATTCACGGTTGATGAGTTTATTGCTGATGCAGACAATTATGCTCAGGGGAAGGCAAAAATAGTCAGTGCTGAGCAGAAGAATTTAACATTACAAAAAGCAATATTGGCAGCAAAAAAGAAAGCGGCAAACAAACAAAATAATAAGGGAGAAAGTGGCCGACGCTTCCGCCATGCTACCTTTACCTTAAGTGAATCTACAATAGAACAATTGCAAGAATTGGCCTTAGAGACTAAATTGGCTAAGTCTCATATTATCCGAATTTTGATTGATGAACTGTGTAATCAGGATCAAAATGAAAAATTATCTAAATTATTGGACTCTAAAATAGACTAATAGCGCTTAATTATCGTGCTACTCGGATGATAATATAGCATAAAACCCCTTGTTTTTACCTTGATTTGCCACTTAAGTTATTGAAATTTAATTGTTTTAAAAACTATGCACTTAAAGTGCTATTAATGCTGGTATTCGTTTTTCACTTTCACTATAATATGCCACCTTTTTCAGGATCCCGAGGCGACGGTCTTGGGGAAATATAGCACGACCTGAAATTAATTTTGGAGTACTCAATATGTCAAAAGTCTGCCAAGTAACAGGCAAAAAGCCAATGGTTGGTAACAACCGTTCGCACGCAAGAAACGCGACTCGTCGTCGTTTTTTACCAAACCTTCAAACTCACCGTTTTTGGGTTGAGAGTGAAAATCGTTTCGTTAAATTACGTTTAACTCCGAAAGGAATGCGTATTATCGATAAAAAAGGTATTGATGCAGTTTTAACTGATATCCGTGCCCGTGGCGAAAAAGTTTAAGGAATTACAATGCGTGATAAAATTCGTTTAGTTTCTAGTGCTGGCACTGGCCATTTTTACACTACTGACAAAAACAAAAAAACTATGCCTGAAAAAATGGAGATCAAAAAGTTTGATCCTCGTATCCGTCAGCATGTTATGTATAAAGAAGCTAAAATCAAGTAATTGATTTCTTCTTATTTAAAAGCCCGGTTTATACCGGGTTTTTTATTGCCTAAAGAAAATGATTTAGCGTTCTGCCTTGCGGGCATTGATACATTCTCCCCATATTTACATTTATTTACTTTTCTCTTGATGGCGAAAGTTGCCATGACATTTTTATCTGATGTATACCCGTGCTACTTCAAAATACAGTTTTCAGCAAGTCGAGAAAGGGTTAGCACCAAGGCATTGGTTGAAGAGAATAGTTATTCTATTGTTGAAATCAATAACGATGGAGATAACCCTTTATCGGCTTGCCCAAAGGGAGCTAAGCTAGAAAATCAGTTCGGTGTTGCAATATTTGATAAGGGAATAGCCATTAACTTCATATTACGCTTTGATCTGACTTCCTAGCTTAGCTCTGAAATTGCATTTTGAAGTTGTACGGGTATAAACTAATAACAAAGAAAACAGAGCTTTTAGACAATGTATAGCGGTGTTCTGAAGCCAATTTAAGTTTATTTCGGAGTTATTATCAGTACTTGCCAATCTATTCCAGCAATTATAGCTGGGCCTCTTGTTAGGCATGTTAGCCAACATCAACTAACCTTTTGGTTAGTCACCAGCCAAGCTTATGAGCTGCAGTTTCAGTTATATGCTGAAGATGAAAGCACGCTGCTGGCAAAAAAAACGCTAGATTGCCAACAAAACCAGCAAGTGCGCATTGGTAAGCAAGCTTTCGTAAACTTAATATCAATAGACTTTTCTGATGCTTTACCTCTTGATACGTTACTCGCTTATAACTTTATATTGACTGCTGACAAGCAACAGCATTCGCTTGTCGACTGTATGCCTGAAATTTTATATCCAGAGCAAAAGTATCCAAATTTTGTGATAAAAACAGACATTAAGCAGATGTTGCATGGTTCGTGTCGAAAACCTCATTTTGATAGTGGTGATGGCTTGGTACAGGTTGACCATGTGATTGCAAAATCGGTTGATAATGTAACCACACGTCCGGCAATGTTGGTGATGTCGGGTGACCAAATATACGCTGATGATGTTGCTGGCCCAATGTTAGTGGCAATACATCAGGTTATTGAATTACTCGGCTTGTATGATGAGCAATGGCAAGGAACACTCGTTAATTCAAGTGAAGAACTGTTTTCTAGCCCATTTTGTTATTACCAACGAGACCAGCTGCTACCACATGACTCAGCCAATAAAGCGGTTTATGACAAAATATTTGCTGCCAGTAAAAAACCGATATTCACTTCAGTTAATTCAAAAAACCATTTGGTCACCTTAGCAGAAGTTTTTGCCATGTATTTATTAACATGGTCGCCTATTATGTGGCGCTTTGTAGATATAAAAGCTGATAAAGTGGCAGAAGCTTTTTTAGCAACATTTCAAGCTGAAGCAAAAATAATTAATCGATTTATTAATGGCTTACAACCCATTTCAAGGGCACTAGCCCATATACCTAGCTACATGATATTCGATGATCATGATATTACCGATGATTGGAATTTAACCCGTGGTTGGGAAGAAGCGGCATATGGGCATCCGTTTTCCAAACGTATTATTGGCAATACTCTCATCGGCTATTGGCTTTGTCAGGGCTGGGGTAATGCACCTAGTAAATTCACCGACCTTAATGGTAATGTTGAACAATATTTTTCCGCTGATAGTTATCAGTTGCAAGATGAGTTAGTTGATAAAATCCTAGCGTGGGACCAATGGCATTATAGCTTAGCAACAACACCTAAAATTATCGTCTTAGATACCCGAACACAGCGTTGGCGTTCAGAAAGCCATGCAGGGAAACCGTCAGGGTTGATGGATTGGGAAGCCTTGTCGGAACTGCAACAAGAGTTAATCAATCAACCTGAAGTGATATTAGTTTCGCCGGCACCGATTTATGGTGTGAAAATGATCGAAACCATTCAACGAATTTTTACCTTTTTAGGCTTGCCGCTAGTGGTTGATGCAGAAAATTGGATGGCGCACTCAGGCACTGCTAATGTCATGCTAAATATTTTTCGTCATTATAAAACGCCGCCACATTTTATAATTCTCTCAGGTGATGTGCATTATTCATTTTTCTATGAAGTTACGCATCGCTTTAAACGCAATAGTTCGCGTATTTTCCAAATAACCGCGAGTGGCATTAAAAACCAATTTCCTAGTGGACTTTTAAGACTGCTAGAGCGCCTAAATCGCTATTTATATGCCAGCTACTCGCCACTTAATTGGTTTACTAAGCGCCGCCGCATGAAAGTAAAAGTGCGTAAGCCAAATCCTGAACAGCGAAATACCTTAGTTAACCAAAGTGGCATTGGCTTAATTACGCTAACAGCGGATGAGCAAGTGGTAAAAGCTGAGTTGTTAACGGCTAACAACGAGCGGATATTATTTCATGCAAGAGACAAAAGTGAGTCAGACAAATAAAACTTTATTGGTCTTTACTTTCACTTTGATACTGGCGATGTCATTGTTGGGTGTAAAATCAATATTAAGGTAGTGTTTGCATGTAAATATCATCGAGATGAAGTGATTAGTTGGCTACAGTTGAGACTGCTGCTCGTCTTCTTTTTCCTTTACTTCTTTTTTAGCTTCTTGAACGATTTTAATTGTCCGCTCGGCATAAGGGTCAGGTAAAAGCATTTGGATAATAGCGCCGAACGCAAAGGCTCCTACATGCAGTGCTCGCGCCCATTTGATCAGTATTTTTGCTAAACCCATCAATACCAATAAAATAAACCACGGAAATAGCAGCACGGCTATAGTGTATAGATCAGTCATGAAATTTACCTATTATTCTCATCAAGTGATGGCCGATTGTATTTAATACATGCAAGTTGATTTCAATTCTTCCATTGTTGTAAGTAACTGATAAAGTTGGCGGAGCCTTTTTTTCAAGGAGATTGATGTGCTCAATTAAGTCTGACTTTTGAGTCGAACTTTCTTGTTTTAGCATGTTTAAGGATAATTCGAATACATCTCCTAGCACTATGTTCATTGATATTTCAGGCACAGTATTTATCAGTAAAATTGAAAAAATGATAATGATGAGCTTATTTTTCATATCCATAACTTCTTCTTAATATTCACAATAAAATAATTAATTTTGAAGTAGTTTAGCTGTGTGCAGGTATCCTCAGCATTGCCAAAACATTAACTTTTTGTAATGAAGCTAGCGTTGGTAATTTGTTATGCTGTGGAGGTTATTTATTTTGAGTACTCGATATTATGCGCATTTTGGTCATCGAAGATGATAAAGACGTTTCTGATTATATTGCTAAAGGCTTAACAGAAGCTGGCCATGTTATTGATCAGGCATTTGAAGGAAAAGAAGGGCTATTTCTCGCCACAACAGAACAATATGATGTCTTGCTGGTTGACAGAATGTTGCCCTTTATTGACGGCCTAACAATTATTAAAACCATAAGAGCCTCAGAAATTAATACCCCGGTGTTAATCCTAAGCGCACTAGGCGATGTTGACGACCGCGTTTTAGGGCTTAAAAGTGGTGGTGATGACTATTTGGTGAAACCATTTGCTTTTGTTGAGCTGCAAGCGCGTATTGATGCCCTTTCTCGACGCAATGAAAAAGGCTTAAACGAGGAAACTCATTTAGTGGTCGGAGATTTAAAACTCGATTTATTGGCAAGAAAAGTCAGCCGTGATCAGCAAACGATTACATTGCAATCCCGAGAATTTCGATTGTTAGAGTACTTAATGAAGCATAAAGGGCAAGTTGTTACGCGCACCATGCTATTAGAAAATGTTTGGGACTATCGCTTTGACCCACAAACCAATGTGATAGATGTTCATATTAGCCGCTTACGCAATAAGATAGACAAAAACTTTCAACAGCCGTTGCTAAAAACTATTCGTGGCTCGGGGTATATGATTGATGATGAAATTTAAAAGGCTTTCTATACATCATCAAGCTTGGCTGTTTGGTAGCTTTTTTTGCATGACATTAGTTGTTTTAGTCGCATCAATCATTGCCTCTGCGCCAATGAGTAAAAGTAGTAATCAAGAGTTTATGCTAAACCTTCTATTTGATGCCTACAGTGATGCTTACATGCTAAGTGGCGGTGAAAAAGTACAAAACAGTGTTACTGAAGAGTTTTATAACACTTACTTTCTTATTCTGAATAAATCAGGAGAAAAGCTATACGGAAATGTTGATAGTTGGCTGGTTAGTCAACCAATTAAGCCTGGTCTTAATTATCAAGAAATAAAGCATAACTTCCGCGACCTAAGTGAGGTTAGCGTGCGATATATAGCGAAAACATTACCTGATGGCAATCAGCTTGTTGTTGGACAAAATATTTCAGCGCTCGATCAAGATCATCCAAGCGGCCTTGGTCTTGTTTTCTTGATTTTAGCTGCTGTGGTACTTGCCGGAGTAGGTAGTATTTCACTTGGTTTTTTTATCCTAAAGCGTGTTGAAATGATTAACAGCGCCAGTAACCATATTATCGAAACGGGGGATTTGAGCAAAAGAATTCCACGCGATGGCTCTGGTAAAGACTTTGATGCGCTGGCAAAAAACTTAAATAAAATGTTGGAGCAAATAGAGCAATTAATGACTGATGTTCGCCAAGTTAGCGACAATATTGCGCATGATCTGCGCACGCCATTGACACGACTACGTAACAAACTAGACCTACTTGAAGGTGATGATGTTAGTAAAGTGGCTAGGTTAAATGCTGTACACTCCTTAAAAGATGAAGCTGATAACTTACTGGATATATTTAACGCATTACTGCGTATAACCAACATTGAGTCAGGTAAGAGACATGACGAGTTTGAGTTGGTCGCGTTAGATATGTTGTTAGCAGATATATATGAACTTTATGAGCCTTTAACGGCGGAAAAGCAGCAAGAGTTTTTATTGAATACAACAGCTTGCAGTATTAAAGCTGATGCTAACTTACTCTTTCAAACCTTAGCGAATATTGTTGATAACGCGGTAAAGTACACACCAAAAAAAGGTATTATTACACTAAGTCTTACTAGTGATGAAGCCAATGTTTACATCGATATTACGGATAATGGTATTGGTGTTGAAGCGAGTGAAATGCCTAAATTATTTCAACGATTTTATCGTGCAGATCAAAGTCGAAATGTTAAGGGGAATGGACTCGGCTTAAGTTTAGTTTCAGCAGTTATAGCAAGACATCACGGTGCAATTCAATTATTACAAAACTCTCCAGGATTGAAGGTTGCTATTTCTTTACCTAAAGACGTTAAATAATTTCAATGTAGGTAACTTTGGCGTGGTTGTGGTTTAAGTTAAAAAGGAATGTAAAAGGAGAAAGCACTTAACGTGCGTTCTCCTTTATTTTTACTGTTTAATAATGCTTTGAAATTATGATTGTTGCTGTTTTACCCAATCCATCGTTAACTCTTCAAGCAATGCCATTGGTAAGCTGCCGTTTTTCAGCATTTGATCATGAAACGCTCGAATATCGAACTTTTTACCCAATGCTTTTTCAGCTTTAGCGCGTAATTGACGAATTTTGATTTCGCCAATTTTGTAAGAAAGCGCTTGTGCTGGCCAGCTGATGTAACGGTCGATTTGGCCAATAACATCTGCCATGCTTAACGCCGTATTTTCGGCTAAATAATCAATCGCTTGCTGTCGAGTCCAGCCTTTTGCGTGAATACCCGTATCAACTACTAAGCGACAAGCACGCCATGCTTCATACGTTAAGCGACCAAAATCACTGTAAGGGTTTTGGTAAAAACCAATTTCTTTACCTAAACGCTCAGAATATAAGCCCCAGCCTTCCCCGTAAGCCGCGTGATATAAGGTTTTACGAAATTCAGCCATTTCAACTTCTTGTGCGATAGCACTTTGGAAGTGATGACCGGGTTCTGCCTCATGGAAAGTAAGCGCTTCAAGCGTATATAACGGCTGACTTGCCAAATTTTTAGTTTCTAAAAAGTAAGTTCCCGAAGTGGTGCCACTGCCATCTGAAGCTACGTAGTAAGCACCACCGTTAGGGCTTGGTTTAATATCAAAGGTTTGACGAGGTAGTACTGAAAACCATTTCGGTAATTGTGCTGCCATTTTACGGGTGATATAACTGGCTTTTTCCAGCATATCTAACGCGCTATCGGTATAAAATTGCTCATCAGTGCGTAAAAATTGAATGAAGTCTTTAAATTCACCTTTAAAGCCGACTTCTTTAATGATTTGCTGCATTTCTTTACGAATACGGGCTACTTCGTCTAAACCGGTTTGGTGTATTTCATCAGCCGATAAGTTAGTCGTGGTGTAATACTCAATTAGGTATTGATAGTAGTCATCGCCACCTTTCACACTGCTAATACCTGCAGTTGTACGGCAGTTAGTCATATATTCTTGCGTAAAGAAATTGTAGAACGCTTGGTATTCAGGCAATACGGTATCGGTGATCAAGGTTTTAACTTGCTGGCGATATTTTGTTTGCTGTGCCGCTGAAATAGCCTTGGGCATATTTTTCATCGGAGCATAAAAAACACTGTCCTCAACATTGTTGACTAAATGCTTACTAATCGACTTTTCGTAACCTTTAAAGCTTTCACAATAGTGGGTGTGACCTAAAGCAATAGCTTGCTTTAGGTCAACAATGTGTTCTTGGTTATAACGTGGGTAGTCAGCCAAGCTAACTAAATAATTACTGTAGTCTTTCTCCGTTAAAAACGACATATTCGCTGGTGCGCCAGCAAAGTAGCTGTGAAACCCTGAGTAATAAGTTAGTGGGTATAAGTGGTCTTGAAATTGATAGCTTTTCGCTTCCGCTTCGCGTTCATATTTGAATAGACGGTAAGTGACTTGATCGGCAGTAGATAACTTTGTTACGTCAATATTTTCTATACGAGCTAACAATTCATTGTTGTACTTTGACCGACGTTCACGACCATTTGCCGACATTTCTGGCAACTTACCATTCATACGGAATGCATCAGGGTCTTTACGGAAGAATATTTGCTCTTTATTCGCTGTTTGCCAATGATCGTCAAGTAGCTGTGTAAATTGCTCGCTTGCTTGGTTTGCAAAGGTACTTGATGCGCAGAACAAGCCACTGAGCATTAACATGCCAGTACTTAATTGTTTTAGTTTCATATGAAAAGCCTTGCTTTAGGTTTGATATTTTTATAATTGGATACAATATGCGTGCTTACTAGTGTAAAGCTAAGTACAATTAAGCTCAATTATTTCGTATGATGATCATCAGTTTAAAAGCTTAGCGTTGTGTCATGATTAAATTATCAAAAACAGGTTGGAATAATGTCATTATCTTTGCGGTAATGGGCTTTAT
>OJGP01000120.1_pt1 | contig 15846 bp, 12 predicted proteins | sample 1594701 | NCBI WGS metagenome assembly OJGP01 (sample SAMN05416863, study PRJEB24817) | seawater metagenome | isolation source: Sea water | place: Canada:Atlantic | collected 2013-11 | reverse complement strand
GATCTACACAGAGTAGATCGTCGGCAGCGTCAGATGTGTATAAGAGACAGCATCCAGTACTGGCGCCAGTGCCAGCTCAAATACATATACTCGTACATTTAAATCTAATGGCTTATTTAATTTAGGGTGTAAGGCACCTATCCAACCAATTGCTTGCTCTTCTTTATATATTCGCGCAGATTGACCTGGGTGTAATGCAGGATGTTGTTCAGCTACAAAACGAATATTGCCTTGATTACCTAAATCTAATAATGCTTCAACATCAGCTTTAGCATCAAAGAAATCAACTGGACGCTGTTTTTCTGACCATTGCTCTGCATAACGACTGCCACACAATGCACCTGCAATTTGGCGATGCTGAATCACATCATCCTGCGTGCCTTTAAAGCTACGGCCTACTTCAAATAAACGCACCCTTTCGTGTTGTCTATTTAAGTTATAGACCATCGCTTGGATCAAGCCCGGCCAGAGTGAAGTACGCATCACAGACAAATCAGCTGAGATTGGATTAGCTAAAGCAATTGCTTGTTCACCTTCCAATGCTAAATGCTGTTGAACATTAGGGTCAACAAAACTGTAAGTGATTGCTTCTTGGTAACCACGATCGACTAATAATGACTGTAAGCGATGTGTTGCTAGGGTGTGCTCAGAAATATCCGCGGTTAACACTGTACCTTGAGGACGTGTTTCAGGTAATTTGTCATAGCCATATAAGCGTCCTAGTTCTTCAATCAAATCAACTTCAATCGTAATATCAAAACGGAAACTAGGTACGGTTACTTGCCAACTATTATTTTCAGCTGCAAGCACAGTTAAGCCAAGACGAGTCAATTGGTCTACTACTTGAACAGGCTCAATTGCAATACCTAATACGCGCTTAATCCGATCAGCACGTAACGTAATTGATTCAGCTTTCGGTAAATCAACTTCAGAGACTTGCTCAGTGATAGGCCCAGCTTCGCCACCCACAATATCTAATAATAAGACTGTCGCACGTTCAATAGCCACTCGAGGTAATTCAGGATCAACACCACGTTCAAAACGGTGTGATGAATCAGTATGTAAACCATAAGCACGTGCACGACCGGCAATCACTAATGGATTAAAGTGTGCAGCTTCCAGAAACAAGTTTTTCGTATCATCCGCCACAGATGACGCTTCACCACCCATAATTCCGGCAAGTGCTAATGGAGCAGTATTATCGGCAATGACTAATGTATTTTCTAATACAGTGACTTCTTGGCCATCTAACAAGCTTAGTTTTTCACCTTGTTTAGCCGCACGAACAGTAATGCCACCCGATAACTTATCAAGATCAAAGGCATGCATTGGTTGTCCCAGCTCCAACATAACGTAATTCGTTACATCGACAACAGGTCCTAGGCTACGAACACCACTTCGACGTAGCTTTTCTTGCATCCATAATGGTGTTTCAGCTTTAACATTGACGTTTTCAATTACTCGGCCAATATAACGTGGACAATCGGCTGGCGCTTCAACATTAATCGCTAGTGTTTTAGTTGAGTTCTCTGTGATAGTTTCTTCTGGCCATTGCGTCAAATCACAACCCGTCAACACGCCAACTTCACGTGCAATACCTGCAATACCTAAACAGTCACTGCGGTTTGGCGTTAAATCAACATCAATAGAGACATCGTCTAGATCTAAATACTCTCTAAAATCTTTACCAACTGGCGCATCGTCAGCTAATTCCATCAAACCTTTAACATTGTCGACTAAACCGATTTCACTAGCGCCACACAACATGCCAAACGACTCTACACCGCGTAGCTTGGCTTTCTTAATTTTAAAATTACCCGGCAATACCGAACCAACGACTGCTACTGGAATTTTTAAGCCTTCACGTACATTTGATGCGCCACAGACAATAGACAATAATTCATCCGCTGCTACATCCACTTTACAACAACGTAATTTATCAGCATCAGGATGAGGCTCAACCGATACAACTTGTCCAACCACGACGCCTTTAAACTCACCTGCAACAGGCTCAATAGCATCAACTTCTAAACCAGCAAGAGTTAATTGAGCAACTAATGTTGCCGTATCCACATCAGGATTAACCCACTCACGTAACCACTTTTCACTAAATTTCATCGTGTGTTATTCCAAACTTAATTAAATTGACGTAAAAAACGAAGGTCATTATCAAAGAACATTCGTAAATCATTCACACCATAACGAAGCATAGCCAGACGCTCGACACCCATGCCGAAGGCAAGGCCAAGGTATTTTTCACTATCAATATCAACATGTTCAAACACTTTTGGATGAACCATGCCGCAACCTAATACTTCTAACCAACCAGTATTACTACAAACGCGACAGCCTTTGCCATCACACATCACACATTCAATATCTGCTTCAGCTGAAGGTTCAGTGAATGGGAAATATGAAGGTCTAAAGCGTACATTTAGATCTTTTTCAAAAAAGGCGCGTAAAAAGTCAGCCAGAATACCTTTTAAATCAGTGAAGCTAACATTCTCATCAACCATCAAACCTTCAACCTGATGGAACATTGGCGTATGGGTAATATCTGAGTCACAACGATAAACACGACCCGGTGCAATAACACGTAGAGGTGGTTCTTGCTTTTCCATCACCCGAACTTGTACAGGTGAAGTATGAGTCCGCAATAATGTTTCAGCATTAAAGTAAAACGTATCATGCATCGCACGTGCGGGATGATGTTCAGGAATATTTAAGGCAGTAAAGTTATGCGTGCTATCTTCAATTTCAGGTCCTTCAGCAACCTGAAAACCAATTGACTGAAAATATTGTTCAATACGTTGCAAAGTACGCGTAACAGGGTGCAAGCCGCCTGTTTGTTCGCCTCGTCCAGGAAGTGACACATCAATTGTTTCTGCTTTTAAGGCAGCGTTCATTGCCGCTTCAGCCAACAATTTAGAACGTGTATCAATTAAAGCGACTACTTCTTGTTTCGCAAGGTTGACCGATTTACCAATAACAGGGCGTTGTTCGACACTGACGTCACCTAATTGCTTTAAATAAGCAGTTATTTTGCCTTTCTTACCCAAATATTCAACACGAACAGTTTCTAACTCTGCATTTTGTTTCGAATTGGCAATTGCTTGTTTTGCAACGGCAACAATATCGTCCAATGCCTGTAACTGTGATTCCAGTTCAGCCATAATTTTACCACCTGATGGATTTATAGATTTATGATTAAATTCTGCACAATCCAATCATAAATCTATCTTTAAAATAAAAAAGGGCCGTAAATATTACGGCCCTTCTTATTAATCAACGCAATGTTGTATTACTTAATTTATAAGTAGCAACAACATTTAGTCAGCTAATGCAGCCTTCGCTTTTTCTGCGATAACAGCAAATGCAGCTGAATCGTGCATTGCAATATCAGCAAGCACTTTACGATCGATTTCAATTGACGCTTTTTTCAAGCCATCAATTAAACGGCTGTATGACAAACCACATTCACGTGCACCAGCATTAATACGTGCAATCCATAAAGTACGGAAAGTACGTTTTTTCTGACGACGATCACGGTAAGCATATTGGCCTGCTTTTGTTACTGCTTGTACAGCAACGCGATAGACATTTTTACGACGACCGCTATAACCTTTGGCCTGTTTGATAACTTTCTTGTGTCGCGCATGAGCGACTACACCACGTTTTACTCTTGGCATGAGGTAACTCCTTAATTAGTGATTAGGCAACATTTTACGAACAGACATATGATCAGCTTTACAAACGATCAATGTTGAGCGCAATTGGCGTTTCCGCTTAGTGCTTTTCTTAGTAAGGATGTGGCTAGTAAACGCTTGTGAGCGTTTAAATTTACCGCTACCGGTTTTTCTGAAGCGCTTCGCAGCACCTCGGTGTGTTTTTAACTTTGGCATTATTTCGAACTCCGCATTCGTAATTAATTAAATTATTTTTTATTACTGGGGCCTAGAACCATAATCATTTGACGTCCTTCTTTCTTTGGATGCTGCTCAATGACGGACAATTCTTTAAGATCTTCAGCTACTCGTTGAAGTAGTTTTAATCCTAAATCTTGATGTGCCATTTCGCGACCGCGGAACCTTAGACTAACTTTGGTTTTATTGCCTTCTTCTAGGAAACGTGTCAGGTTGCGTAGTTTTACCCGATAATCTCCTTCTTCTGTGCCTGGTCTAAATTTGATCTCTTTTACTTGGATCTGTTTTTGCTTTTTCTTAGCAATTGCTTTCTGCTTACTAGCTTCAAACACAAACTTGCCGTAATCCATAATTCGACAAACTGGTGGACTTGCTTGCGCTGAGATCTCCACCAAATCCAATTGTGCTTCTTCTGACAAAGCCATGGCTTTCGCCAGTGAAACTATCCCCAGTTGCTCACCATCAGCACCTGTTAAACGAACTTCCCTAGCGGTGATTTCACCATTTAGCTTTTTGTCATCAGTAGCGATTTTTCTAATCCTCTAAAATAATTCGACCGCGACTAGCTACGTCTTCATTCAAGGTTGAAACGAAGTCATCAAGTGTCATTACACCTAAGTCTTCACCCTTGCGAGTACGTACTGCCACGGCATTTTCTTGCGCTTCGCGTTCGCCCACAACAATCAAATATGGAACGCGTTGCAATGTATGTTCGCGTATTTTAAAGCCTATCTTCTCATTTCTCAAGTCGACATCTGCTCTAAACCCCTTATTCTGCAATTCTTTTGCGATTTTTGCAACATAATCTGACTGATTTTGACTAATGCCCATCACTACTACTTGGCGAGGTGCCAGCCATGTTGGGAATGAGCCAGCATACTCTTCAATCAGGATACCTATAAAGCGTTCTAAAGAGCCTAATATTGCGCGATGCAACATAACTGGAACTTGTTTACTGCCATCATCTGCAACATATTTTGCATCTAAACGGCCAGGCATAGAAAAGTCGACTTGAATCGTACCGCATTGCCACACGCGGCCTAAGCAGTCTTTTAATGAGAACTCAATCTTAGGTCCGTAGAATGCACCTTCACCTGGCTGCAAGTCCCAGTCAAGCCCCTTATCATTAAGTGCTCTTTCTAAAGCATGTTCCGCTTTATCCCACACATCATCACTACCGACTCGATTCTCTGGGCGAGTTGATAATTTAACAATAATTTCGTTAAAACCGAAGTCGGCATACACTTCTTGTAATAAATCCATAAAAACAGATACTTCTGACTGAATTTGGTCTTCAGTACAGAAAATATGCGCATCATCTTGGGTAAAACTACGTAAACGCATCAAACCATGCAAGGTGCCCGAAGGTTCATTTCGGTGACATGAGCCAAACTCTGCCATTCGCAATGGTAAGTCACGGTAGCTTTTTAAACCTTGGTTGAAAATCTGGACATGACATGGACAGTTCATCGGTTTAATCGCGTAATCACGGTTTTCCGAATGTGTACTGAAAATCATATCGCCAAATTTATCCCAATGACCTGATTTTTCCCATAAAGAACGATCAACGACTTGAGGTGTTTTGACTTCTTGGTAACCATTATCTCGAATTACATCACGGATATAATTTTCTACTTGTTGATATATACGCCAGCCATTGTCATGCCAGAACACCATACCTGATGCTTCTTCTTGCAGATGAAATAGGTTTTGGTTTTTAGCAATTTTACGATGATCGCGTTTTTCAGCTTCTTCCAAACGGAATAAATAGGCTTTTAACGCCTTTTTATCAGCCCATGCAGTTCCATAAACACGCTGTAACATTTCATTATCAGAATTACCGCGCCAATATGCACCAGCCAATTTCATCAATTTAAATGCTTTTAATTTACCAGTGCTCGGTACATGAGGTCCTCGGCATAAATCAATAAAATCACCCTGCCCATATAAGGACAATGTTTCGCCATGAGGAATGTCTTCTAAAATTTCAGCTTTGTAGACTTCGCCCATTTCACGGAATTTTTCGATTCCAGCTTCGCGTGATATTTCTTCACGGATAATCGGTAAATCTAATTTTACCAACTCTGCCATTTTCTTTTCAATGCGAGTTAAATCTTCTGGTGTAAAGCCTTCTTTATATGAAAAGTCATAGTAAAAACCATCATCGATAACAGGACCGATAGTCACTTGTGCTTCTGGAAATAACTGTTTAACAGCTTGTGCCATAAGGTGTGATGTTGAGTGACGAATAACGTCTACGCCTTCATCATCTTTAGCAGTAATGATAGCAATATCAGCATCTTGCTCAACAATGTGCGTTGTATCAACTAATTGACCATTAACTTTACCTGCTAAAGCCGCACGAGCAAGGCCTGCACCGATATCATTAGCAATATCAAAAATAGAAACTGCGTGGTCAAACTGGCGTTGACTGCCATCAGGAAGTGTTACAGAAATCATAAATACCTAGTCCGGTTGTGGCCGATACAAAGGGCCATAAAAACCAAAAAAGCACCCGAAGGTACTTTACATAAAAATTTGAGTGCTCAAGATTATGACTCAAGTCATAATAAGCATTAACTAGACAATTATATAGATAATTAGAACCTTATTAAAGTTCAATAGAAATTGAACGGACTAATTCACTATTTTAAATATGAATAATCTGCTCGAAAAAGCCTTAAAATTAATTATCTTAAAACTTGAATACCATCGGTTAATAGCAGCGCTATTTAATAAGAGCTGTAATGTACCTTCAGTGCTGCCTTGCTAATGCATTAACTATCAAGAAACTGGCGGGGTGAGTATACAAATACTTCACTGTTTTCATTTTTACTTTGGGAAGATGCTTTATATGTCTACCGCCACATAAGTAAGTCTGACTACTGTAGCGGTTCGCGCTATCGCATCATTATTTTTGAGGTACAACAGGGGAGGAGAAAACTTTATTACCATGAGCTTGGCTACACCACTGATAGACATAGGTCGAATCAATGTATCCATTACAGGACAGTGAGCTTCAACTGTTTCTACCAGTGTCCGTATTGACTCCTCATTTGCAGGACTTTCTATAAGTGCTTCAAATCTAATACTTTTACAACCTGAAGGAACAGGTTCATTTAGACCAAACAGGCCTTTTAAATCTAACTTACCTTTTACATTCACCTTGACAGAAGTTAGTTCTATTCCCATTCTATTTGATTTAATTCTTCATAGTCAGAAAATTTTTCAGTAGTGTGGAAGATCTACATCTGAAAAAAATTCATCAATTTCCGAATTTGACTTGGTATTTAATGCCTGAGTTATATGGCTATCCGTTAAATGAGGGGAAAATAGTTTTATAAACTCATAAATATAATTGCGAATAGTTACTCCGCGTTTCAAAGCAATTTTAGTAATTGTAGATTCAAACAAATGACTTACATCGATTGCAACAAGATCTGAGTCAACTTCCTTGTCGTAGGCTAGGCTGGCAATTATTCCAATACCTAGCTTCATTCTCACATAAGCTTTTATAATGTCTGTATCTGAGGCAGTAAACACTATATCAGGTGTTAAACCTTCAATCTCAAAAGCACTATCAAATTGTTGCCGCCCCGTAAATCCTTTTAAATAGGTGACAATAGGGTATTTAGAGAGTTTCTCTAAAGTCAATGGAGTTGACGAAGCTAAAGGATGATCTGAGCGAACTACAACAGTTCTGTTCCAACTGTAGCATGGAATAACGATTAAATTGTCGTATGACTCCATTCCTTGAGATGTGATAGCTAGATCAACCATCCCTTTCGATACTGATTCACATATTTGTATGGGAGTATCCAGCTCCATATGGAAAGAGACACCACTATACTTTTTTGTAAAACTTAAGATCGTCTCTGGAAGAATATAGCGTGCTTGGCAGTGAGTTGTCGCTATAGTTAAACTTCCTATAGAGTCGTCGGAGTATCCTTGGGCAACTTTTTTAATGCTTTCGACTTTATCAATTATTTCTTCTGCCATATCCAGAATGCTTTTTCCGGCAGGCGTGATGCCTGTCAGCATTCTCCCATGTCTTTCGAAGATTTTAACTTTTAGCTCATCCTCAAGCATTCCGATCTGTTTACTAACTCCTGGTTGTGATGTAAAAAATAACTCAGCAGTTTTAGATACATTAAAACCATTATTAGCTACACCTAATATATACCTAAGTTGCTGTATTTTCATTTTAACCACCAAAGCCAATCTGTTAAATTTGAGTTATCTGGATGAGAGCGTTAGATAAGGATTTATTGTACACCCACCTTTTTTGTTTCAGAACGAAATAATTCTTTCCCATTTACAGATGCACTTCCGCTAATAGTTATCTCTCTTAAAATAGTATCCATTACCGGGCAATGCTTTTCTACTGCTTCAATGAGGTTCAATAGTGTTTCCTCATCGGCATTACTTTCAATATTTGTATTGAAAGTAATCTTGGTAAATCCACCGGGAATGTTTTCATCTAAACCAAGCATACCATTCAAGTTAATATCACCCTTTAGATCGACTTTAACTGAGTCTAGATGAATCTCCATCACTGAAGCATATGCTGAATACATAATTTCTTGACATGTACCCAAAGCTACCAATAAAAGTTCAACAGGGTTTGGCCCAGCATTTTTACCCCCTAATTCTGGCCGTTCATCTATTACCATTGGGGAAAAGGTGCCAACCTGTGCTGAACATCGAACATCCTCAACCAGTTCAGTATTTGCCTTAAAAAAAACATTGGCTGCTTTTGGATTTTCTTTAATAGCTTCGATGGACTTCATCACTGCTGCTTTTACATCTTCTTGTGCCATGATATTTGCCTCTAATTATGTAATATTCTTGTCTACAGGTGTTAACTTACTCTTACTCGAGTATATATTTGATAATAAAATCATGGAAATACAGAATAGCGATACTAGAAGTGTGCGTTAGAACTAAATGATATAGCTAATGTACTCACCTCCTTCTTTAGCATAAACTTCACTAACAACACTCGCAGATTTAATAATCAACAGCTTGTAATACTGGTCTAAAAGTTTTATAGAAAGGTCTTCTGCGAGGTTTAACTTTGTAGTCATCATTATTGAATTACTAAGTTTTTGAGTCTTCCATTAAAGCTCGTATTAGTTACTTATTTAGTCTTTAAGTCAAAATAATAAAGACACCTAATGGCTGAAAGAAGATTACTTATAGCTTAATAATTTAACACTCTAAATTAGTTTAAAAAATACGGCCATTCCTCAAAAAGTTGCAGTATAAATCTGGTTAAATACAAATAGATTTTGAAGTAAAAATATCCTCTCTTAACCGGGCTATATGATTATGAAATGCGATTTATCCACACAATACTTTAAGTAACCTTTCTAAAATTCAGGTAACAGGCAATTAATCACCAGTTAAAATAAAGCTCCCTCAGAATTGTCTATACATAGCGATCGTCGTCGAATGGAATAGCAACAAAATAATTTATCTCAAAAACACTATTTTTCTCAAAGGCTGATGTCAGTGTTGGCGATCTGTCGATAAAAATTAAATTTATTTTAGATGCACAAATGAGAAGTGGTAAAGGAGTTGGTCAAGATAAAGTAATTTTAGGATGAGAGGAGGCACTAAATTAGTCTATATTCCCACAGACCTTAAATGCAGTTAATAATCATAGGGAGTGCACATCTAAGCAGACGGTAGACAAGTCAAAACAATTGGCAGACTTTGGTAATGGCCTAATTGTTCATACTATATCGAAGCATTACTTTGAGATGTGTTGGATTAATCCAGATCCCATATGCATAATTGGAATACCAATTTTAGGTGGGGAGCTTTTTTTGGGGAGAGATTTTATGACATTTTACAAACCAGTTAAACTATTGAAATATAGATTAACTGGTAGGCACGAGTGGATTCGAACCACCGACCCCTACCATGTCAAGGTAGTGCTCTAACCAACTGAGCTACGCGCCTGTCGTTAAGCGGTGAAATTATACAGCGCTTAATTTTTAACGCAAGCTTTTATCCAGCTTCAGGTCCTAATGCTACAGCGCGAATATGTTCCATCTCATTGCGTAAGTTAGCTGCTTCTTCAAACTCAAGGTTTTGAGCATGTTTGTACATTGCTTGTTCCATTTGTTGTAAACGTTTCGCCAACTGTTTTGGTGTCATTGCTGCATAACGAGCTTGTTCTTCGGCAACTTTAGCTATGTATTTACGATCATTGGCTTCCTCATCACGTTTATCATCTAACCCATCTCTAATTGCTTTTTTAACACCTACAGGTGTAATGCCGTGCTCTTTATTGTATTCCACTTGTTTTTCACGGCGACGATCCGTTTCATCTATCGCTCGTTGCATCGATCCTGTCATTCGATCAGCATATAAAATGGCTTTACCTTTTAAATTACGTGCTGCTCGACCAATGGTCTGTATTAGTGAGCGCTCTGATCGTAAAAATCCTTCTTTGTCGGCATCTAAAATGGCCACCAGCGACACTTCAGGAATATCTAAGCCTTCACGTAATAAGTTAATCCCTATTAATACATCGAAGACACCAAGGCGTAGATCACGCAAAATCTCCACACGTTCGACCGTATCAATGTCTGAATGAAGGTAACGTACTTTTACGCCATGTTCCGTTAGGTAATCAGTCAAGTCTTCTGACATACGCTTAGTCAATGTAGTGACTAATACTCGTTCATCAATCACATTACGTTTGTTGATTTCAGATAAAAGATCATCAACTTGTGTGGCAACAGGGCGAATTTCAATTTCAGGATCTATTAAGCCTGTTGGCCTAACAACTTGTTCAACAACCGAACTTGAATGATCTGCTTCATATTGTGCCGGCGTTGCTGAAACAAAAATGGTTTGTGGGGCGAGTTTTTCCCATTCTTCAAAACGTAGTGGGCGATTATTTAAAGCTGAAGGCAAACGAAAACCATAATTTACTAAGGTTTCTTTACGAGAGCGGTCACCTTTATACATGGCACCAATTTGAGGCACCATGATATGGCTTTCATCCAATACCAACAAGGCATCGTCTGGTAGGTAATCAAATAAGGTTGGCGGTGCTTCATCAGGCCCCCTGCCCGATAAATGACTCGAATAATTTTCTATGCCATTGCAATACCCCAGCTCTAATATCATTTCGATATCGAAACGAGTACGTTGTTCTAAACGCTGAGCTTCCACTAATTTATTATCTGCATTTAACACTTCAAGACGTTCTTTGAGCTCTTGTTGAATACTATCAACGGCCGATAATAATTGCTCGCGTGGTGTTACATAATGCGTTTTTGGATAAATAGTAATACGACTAACACGTTGTAATATTTCGCCTGTTAATGGGTCGAAATAGCTGATCTGTTCAATTTCATCGTCAAACATCTCGATTCGCACTGCATCGCGCTCAGATTCAGCAGGGAAAATATCAATCACTTCACCACGTACGCGATACGTTGCACGGTGTAATTCAACATCATTACGCTTGTATTGCAGTTCAGTTAGACGCTTTAATACCTCACGTTGATTGACCACATCGCCGACTACAAGGTGTAACACCATTTCGAGATAGGAGTCTTTATCACCCAAACCATAGATACAGGAAACACTGGACACAATAATCGCATCACGTCGTTCCAGCATGGCTTTAGTTGCAGATAAACGCATTTGTTCAATCTGCTCATTCACCGAAGCATCTTTATCTATAAAGGTGTCAGATGATGGTACATACGCTTCGGGCTGATAATAATCGTAGTATGAAACAAAATATTCCACCGCATTATTGGGAAAGAAATCTTTCATCTCACTATATAACTGAGCCGCCAGTGTTTTATTAGGCGCCAAAATTATCATTGGTCGTTCGACTTGTTGCGCAACATTAGCGATGGTAAAGGTCTTACCTGAGCCCGTTACCCCTAACAGCGTCTGCCACATCTCACCATTATTCAATCCTTCAACTAAGGATTTAATTGCTGCCGGTTGGTCTCCAGCGGGCTTAAAGTCACTCACCAGTTCAAATTGTTTAGCCATAGGTCTTCTGTATTAATAAGGTTTTGCGTATATTATCCTTTATATTAATTAACTTGTGTTTATGAAGGAAAGATTTTGGATATCAAACTCTCACAGCGCGTTCAGAGCATTAAACCCTCTCCAACCCTCGCTATCACTGCACGTGCAGCTGCACTTAGAGCCGAAGGCAAAGATGTTATAGGTCTAGGTGCCGGCGAACCAGACTTTGATACCCCAGAACATATTAAACAAGCTGCCATTACTGCGATTAATGAAGGCAAAACAAAATATACTGCGGTTGATGGTACTGCTGAATTAAAACAAGCCGTGATTGACAAATTTGCACGTGATAATGCTCTTGATTATAAAGCCAATCAAGTCCTTGTTTCTGTGGGTGGTAAACAAAGCTTTTTTAATCTGACTCAAGCAATCTTAGATGGGGGTGATGAAGTTATTATTCCCGCACCATACTGGGTTTCTTATCCTGACATGGTGTTATTAGCAAACGGTACGCCAGTGATTATTGAAGCGGGCCAAGACCAACGCTTTAAAATCACACCAGAGCAATTAGAAGCGGCCATCACAGAAAAAACACGTTTATTTGTTATCAACAGCCCCTCTAATCCTTCAGGGTTAGCATATAGCAAGGCTGAGCTTGAAGCGCTAGGCGAAGTACTTCGCAAACATCCTCAAGTACTGATAGCAACTGATGACATGTACGAACATATCTTATGGACAGAAGAGTCATTCCATAACATTGTAATGGCATGCCCAGACCTCTATGACAGAACGATTGTATTGAGTGGCGTATCAAAAGCTTATTCCATGACAGGCTGGCGTATTGGTTATGCAGCAGGCCCAGCTCCATTAATTGCAGCAATGAAGAAGATCCAGTCACAAAGCACATCAAACCCGGCGTCTATTTCACAAGCTGCTTCAGTTGCAGCACTAGATGGCGATCAACAATGTATTCAAGATATGTTAGTCGAGTTTAAGAAACGCCATGATATGGTTGTGAAGCGCTTGAATGCGATGGATGGTATCGAATCATTAGAAAGTGATGGAACATTCTATGTATTCCCGAATATTAGCGATGTAATAGACCGTATGGAAGGAATAAATGACGATCTTGACTTTGCTGAAGCTTTATTAGTAGATAAAGGTGTTGCTATCGTACCTGGCACTGCATTTGGTTTAAAAAATCATATGCGCTTATCAATTGCCACCAGCGAAGAAAACCTTACAAATGCATTAGATCGCATTGCAGATTTTATTAAATAATAAGAAAATGACAATAGCGCTTGACGGTGAAAAATAAAGCTCTATAATAGCTTTCTTTCTGTTCCTCAATAGCTCAGTTGGTAGAGCATCGGACTGTTAATCCGCAGGTCCCTGGTTCGAGTCCAGGTTGAGGAGCCAACAGATTTAAGACCTCAGCATTATTATAGTGCTGAGGTCTTTTTATATGTAAGTAGCAGCTCAATCACCGTCTTGCATTCTCCACTATTTAAGCTTCCAATTATTGGAACTCTAATACACCCCCAAGTACTCAAATCATACTGAGTTATTACTGAATAGTTTTGACGTTTAATAATAACCCCGCTCTTCTAGCTGCTTGAGTTAAAATCTAGTCACTAAGTGATATTTGATAACTTGTGGAGTTACCTTCCACCCAGCCCACAATACAATCATTACATCTGCATGTTCGATACTAAATCCTTCATTAATCTTCGCCTCTGTTACAGATAATGCTTTAGCGTTTTCTGTTGCCTTAGTAATGATAGTATCGCTTAGCTCTTTTACTTCTAATTATGTTAAATCACTCGGTAATGTAAACATTGTTATCTCTCCGTTTATCTCCATACCCCGACCCATTGCATCGTAATTAATATAGCAGCTGAACGAGTCACGTCACGTCACGACCATAATCAACCGTAAGTTCTACTGCATACTCACTACACGTACCTTTAAAGCCACACACTTCACCTAGTCTATTCTCGTTATTGTCTTTAGCCTGTCTGATTTTCTTTGAGCTCCAAGTTGGTCATCAACGATAGAATGGCAGTCGTGGGTAAAAATAAGCAATCATGCGTTAAACTTGATGTGTTGTTACCATCTCTATAGCATAACGTATAAAATCAGTCATCAATCCTCAATAAAACTAGTACTTTATTGTATACTCTTCAAATCGGGAATCCCCCTTCCATAGCAGCCAGTGAACATAACAGCAGTATCAGCTTATCAAGGGACTCTATGGTTTCTTCGTCAAAATGTATACGTCTGCCGTGGTGGTACAGACACTATAAAAACTAGCCTGAAGATGGTTGAGTCATGAAAGGCACTTATGCTTACAATATTTAATGAATGCTGATTCTAGGAATTATTACTGATAATGTTTAATGAAATGAAGGGTATGCCAAAGAGTAAAAATAATGTAATTGCTAGCCTTGGTAAATATTGGGGTAATTTTAAACATAGCCATATACTGCCATTGGTAGTTCTTATTCTTATTCTCATTATCACCTTTATTGCTTGGAACATTACACTTAATGATGCCAAACAGCATGCTAAAGAACGGTTTGAGTTTCAAATTAGTAATGTAGAAACCTCTATTTTAGAACGTTTTTCATATTACGAACAAGTATTACATGCTGGTCTAGCTTTCTTTAAAGCATCGAAAAATATTACTCGACAAGATTGGAAACAGTTTATAGATACTTTAGAAGTCGAAAAATTTTTCCCTGGTACTTTGGGCATAGGCTATTCTCAATGGCTAGCACCAAGCCAAGTAAGTGCTCATATTGAAAAAATTCGCCAGCAGGGCTTTCCCAGTTTTACAATCCGGCCTGCAGGAAAACGAGAGCAATATAGTTCAATTATATTTCTGGAGCCTTTCAACAAACAAAATCAAAGGGCTTTTGGCTATGATATGTATTCTGAGTCAGTACGCCGCCAAGCAATGATAAAAGCTAGAGACAGTGGGAAGTCGGCTATCTCAGGCAAGGTCACACTAGTTCAGGAAGCGGATACTGGTAGCGCGCAGGCTGGGTTTTTAATTTATATGCCTCATTATCATTATAAAGTGAATCAGATAAAAGACAGGCAGAAAGCATTAGCAGGCTATGTGTACAGTGCTTTGCGCGTTGGGGATTTAATGAATGGTATTCTTGGGCTCGGGCTACCTGACTTAGATTTCACCATTTATGATGGTGAAAATATTAATTCTGAAAATAAACTCTATTCTTCAGGGGAAGCGAAAGCGCAGCCAAAATATCAGTTGCAAAAGACACTCGATATTGGAGAGCACACGTGGACTATAAGGTATCGTTCTAACTCTACTTTCAACAAACTAACATCATCGGCCATACCTACATTAGTTGCTTTAAGTGGTACTACTATCGGTTTGTTAATCTTTACCATACTCATTTCATTAGTGCGCTTACGTAAGAATGCTGAAAATTTATTAATATCAAGCAGAGACAAATTAAACAAAGCACAACTAAGAACTCATTTTGGAAGTTGGGAAATAGATATAGAAAATGATACGTTATATTGGTCAGAAGAAACCTATAGAATTTTCGGGTGTGATCCAAAAAAGTTTATTCCTTCATATGATAACTTTCTCTCTTTTATCCATCCCGATGATAGGCCAATGATTGATCGCGCCCGTCAGCTTTCAGTTGAAAATAATGAAACCTATAATGTTGAACATAGAATATGCCTTAGCAATGGGAAAGTTAAACACATTAGAGGATATGTTGAAACAGAATGTAATGATAAAAACAGAGTAACCCGTATTTCCGGAACGATACAAGATATTACAGAACTAAAAGAAAAAGAAAATCAACTACGCCATACTATTAAGACTGTCTCTTATACACATCTGACGCTGCCGACGATCTACTCTGTGTAG
>OJGP01000110.1_pt1 | contig 16327 bp, 15 predicted proteins | sample 1594701 | NCBI WGS metagenome assembly OJGP01 (sample SAMN05416863, study PRJEB24817) | seawater metagenome | isolation source: Sea water | place: Canada:Atlantic | collected 2013-11 | reverse complement strand
GAGTAGATCGTCGGCAGCGTCAGATGTGTATAAGAGACAGGCGTAGGAAGCTGTGGTCAAACGCGCCATGGTGGGTGGCTCCATCGGCGCCCACCAGGCCGCCACGATCCAGTGCGAATAGTACAGGTAGATTCTGGATGGCAACATCATGAATGAGCTGATCGTAGCCGCGCTGCAGGAAGGTCGAGTAGATCGCCACAACCGGATGCATGCCTTCACAAGCCATGCCCGCAGCCAGGGTGACGGCGTGCTGCTCGGCAATGGCGGTATCGAAGTAGCGCTCCGGATATTGTTTAGCGAACGCGACCAGGCCTGAGCCCTCGCGCATGGCGGGTGTGATGGCTAGCAGCCGCTCATTGGCAGCGGCCATGTCACAGAGCCACTCGCTAAATACCTGGGTATAAGCCTTCGCCGTGCCAGGCTTCTTGGCCATATTGCCAGTGACTGGATCAAAACCGGTGACGCCATGATAGGTAATGGGCGCTTCTTCAGCCGGATCAAAGCCTTTGCCCTTTACTGTAGCGATATGGAGCAATTTGGGGCCGGGGCGATCGGCCAGTATTTCCAGATGCTCGACCAGGCTGGTGAGGTCGTGACCATCGATAGGGCCATAGTAATCAAAGCCCAGGCTTTCAAATAAGGCGCCATCCGCAGAGTCGTTGTCCGCGGGATCGATGCGTTCTTCGAGTTGCCAGCGTGCCGGACGTTCGGCGATCTGCTTGCCATCGGCTGTGGCCTGTAAATAGCTAACGCGCTGCATCACGCTGGCGGAGTGGCGGCGCATGGCGCCGACATTCTCGGAAATGGACATATCGTTATCGTTGTAGATGACCAGCACATCCAGATCGAGGCTGCCGAGATGATTGAGCGCTTCAAATGCCATGCCGGCGGTCATCCCACCATCACCGATGATGGCGACGACGCGGCGTTTTTCACCCTTATGCTTGGCGGCAGCGGCCATGCCCATGGCGGCACTGATGGAGGTGCTGGAGTGTCCGGTGCCAAAACTGTCGTAAATACTTTCCCGACGACTTGGGAAGGGATGTAGCCCGCCCTGTTTGCGAATACTTTCCAGACCGGTGCGGCGCTCGGTCAGTACTTTATGAGGATAGGCCTGATGGCCAACATCCCAAACCAGGCGGTCTTCAGGCGTGTTGAGTACGTAGTGCAGGGCCAGTGTAAGTTCGACAGTGCCGAGATTGGCAGCAAAATGCCCACCCACACGTGCGAGGGTTTCAATCAGATAGCGACGAAGCTCAACAGATAGCGGCGCAAGTTCACCACGCGATAGACGGCGCAGATCAGCAGGGGTGTTGATCTTGCCGAGCAGGGCGTAGCTGGAGGCGTCGGACATGTGGGTCTCGATTGATGGGCAAGGAGCCGCTTATTATCCGCCGTGGCGGCATTGTGGTTCAAGCCAAAGCGGCAGGAATTAGGATTTACGCTGGGTAATATATTGCGCCAGCCACACCAGAGGCTCCGCACGTTCGCCAAAAGGCGCAAGTGCGGCAATGGCGGTTTCGGTGAGTTCCGCTGCGCGTTCCTTGGATTCGGACATGCCTAGGATGGAGGGGAAGGTTGGTTTGTTGCGTGCGCGGTCAGCGCCTGCCGGTTTGCCGATGATCTCGGTATCGGCCTCTTCATCAAGAATATCGTCGTGAATCTGGAAGGCTAAACCGATGCGTTTGGCGTAGCGGTCCAGCGCATCACGCTCTGCTGAGTCCTGCGGATTCTGGCAGTAACTGGCGAGTAAAACGCTGGCGCGGATAAGCGCGCCGGTCTTGTGGATGTGCATATTCTCCAGTTCGGCCAAGCTCAGCTGCTTGCCGACTGAGTCCAGGTCGATGGCCTGACCACCGGCCATGCCACCGGAACCGCTGGCCTGGGCTAGACAGCGCAACATTTCAAGACGCGCTGTCGGGTCGACATTGGCGCACTTGTCCTCGGCTAGCACCTGAAAGGCGAGCGACTGTAGTGCATCGCCAGCTAGGATAGCGGTGGCCTCGTCAAAAGCCTTATGACAACTCGGCTTGTTGCGACGCAGGTCATCATCATCCATGGCGGGCAGATCGTCATGGATAAGTGAATAGACGTGGATCAACTCGATGGCGGCCGCGGCGCCGTCCAGGTAGCCGGGGTCAATACCGAGCACCTCACCGGTGGCGTAAATGAGCAAGGGGCGCAGACGTTTACCGCCACCCAGGCTGGAGTAGCGCATCGCCTGATGCAATTGCAGGGGCGCAATATCCGCGTCGGGGAGGCAATCGTCTAGCGTGGATTCAATACGCTGTTGGTACTGATCGATACGAGTAGCGAATCCCTTGGCGGCCAGCGTTGCATCGCTCATGCAGGCGTGTCCGCATCATCAAAGTCTTCCAGTGCCTGCCCACCATTCTTTTCAATGAGGATGCGCACTTTCAGTTCGGCTTCCTTGAGCGCAGTCTGGCAGCCGCGCGCGAGAACGACGCCGCGCTCGAACTGCTGTAGTGATTCTTCAAGGCTTAATTCACCGGCTTCCATTTTCTCAACCAGTGACTCAAGCTCGGTCAGTGACTCTTCAAAGGCATCAATACGACTTTCAGTCGTGGCGGTGATCGTAGTTTCGCTGGATTTGTTGCTCATGACGCTACTTTGGCATGAATAAGGGGCTACTAGTTTAACCGCTGCGTCATGAAGTCTGGGAGACTACTTGTACACCACGCGGGCATCGGCTAACTTGCTGGCCTTTAGTGACCTTCGCTTTTCCCTCCAGAGATTAAAAGCCAGCATGAGCAGCGATTACCAAGCCGCGGATATTGAAGTTCTTAGTGGCCTGGACCCGGTCCGCAAGCGACCGGGCATGTACACCGATACCACCCGGCCAAACCACCTGGCCCAGGAAATTATAGATAACAGCGTGGATGAAGCGCTGGCCGGCCATGCCAAAAGCATCGAAGTGATTCTGTATAAGGATGGCTCACTTTCGGTGAGTGATGATGGACGCGGTATGCCCGTGGATATACACCCACAACAGAATAAACCGGGTGTGGAAGTGATTCTTTCCACGCTGCATGCGGGTGGCAAATTCTCCAATAAAAGTTACCAGTTCTCCGGTGGCCTGCATGGCGTAGGCGTGTCGGTTGTGAATGCCCTGTCCAAACACCTTGAAGTGTGGATTAAGCGTGACGGGCAGGAATACAACATGTCTTTCGCGAATGGCGAGAAGAAATCGGATCTGGAAGCGATTGGTGAGGTAGGTAAGCGCAATACCGGTACGACTTTGCGCTTCTGGCCGGATGAACAATATTTCGATTCAGTCAAAATTTCCGTACCCAAGTTAAAGCATGTTCTACGTGCAAAAGCCGTGTTATGCCCCGGACTTGTCGTCCAGCTCAAGGAAGAGACTACGGGCGAGAAAACGGAGTGGCATTACGAAGACGGTCTGAAAGACTATCTGATGGAGGCTGTGCAAGGCTTCGAGCTATTGCCAGCCGAACCGTTTCTCGGTGCGATGAAGGGCAGCACGGAAGCCGTAGACTGGGCTGTCATCTGGCTGCCCGAAGGCGGCGAGGGCGTCACCGAAAGCTATGTAAACCTGATTCCTACGGTACAGGGCGGCACGCATGTGAATGGTCTGCGCTCGGGTCTTACCGAGGCGATTCGCGAGTTCTGCGAATTCCGCAATCTATTACCGCGTGGCGTCAAGCTCACCCCGGATGACATCTGGGAGCGCTTGTCCTATGTGCTGTCGTTCAAGATGGGTGATCCACAATTCTCCGGGCAAACCAAGGAACGCCTGTCATCGCGCGAGGCTGCAGCCTTTATCTCAGGCGTGGTGAAAGATGCCTTTAGTCTATGGCTGAACCAGCATGCGCAGTGGGGCGACGAGCTGGCGCAAATGGCCATTACCAATGCCCAGAAGCGTGCGCGTGCCGGTAAGAAGGTAATTCGCAAGAAAGTCGCCAGCGGCCCGGCCTTACCCGGCAAGCTGGCTGACTGCAGTGGCCAGGAACTCGAACGCACTGAACTCTTTCTGGTGGAGGGGGACTCCGCAGGCGGTTCGGCCAAACAGGCACGAGATCGCATGTTCCAGGCGATTCTGCCTTTACGCGGCAAGATTCTGAATACCTGGGAAGTGGATGCGGATCAGGTGTTGGGTTCACAGGAAGTACATGATATATCGGTTGCCATCGGCGTCGAGCCCGGTTCGAATAATCTTGCCAATCTGCGCTATGGCAAGATCTGCATACTGGCGGATGCGGATTCTGATGGTGCGCATATCGCGACTCTTATCTGCGCATTGTTCCTGCGTCACTACCAACCGTTGGTTGCGGGCGGGCATGTGTATGTAGCGATGCCCCCCTTATTCCGTATCGATGTGGGCAAGGAGGTTTTCTACGCGCTGGATGAGGCGGAGAAACAGGGTGTGCTGGATCGAATTGAGGCCGAGAAGAAGCGCGGCAAGATCAGTGTGACGCGCTTTAAGGGTCTCGGTGAAATGAATCCGCTGCAGCTACGCGAGACCACTATGGCACCCGATACGCGACGCCTGGTACAGCTCACGCTGGATGGTGGCGATGGAACACATAAGGTTATGGACATGATGTTGGCCAAGAAGCGTGCGCCGGATCGCAAGGCGTGGCTGGAGAAGAAGGGCAATCTGGCTGAGGCAATCGTCTGATGAGTGATGCAACTGTGCAAAGTCTGGAAGGCGTCGAGCAACTTCCGCTCAAAACCTTTACCGAGAAGGCCTATCTGGATTATTCCATGTACGTCATTCTCGATAGGGCCCTGCCATTTATTGGCGATGGTCTGAAGCCGGTGCAGCGTCGCATCGTCTACGCGATGAGCGAGCTGGGGTTGTCGGCACTCTCCAAACACAAGAAGTCGGCTCGTACTGTCGGTGACGTGCTGGGTAAATATCACCCGCACGGCGACTCGGCCTGTTACGAGGCGATGGTGTTAATGGCGCAGCCATTTTCCTACCGCTATCCCCTTGTTGATGGGCAGGGTAACTGGGGTTCTTCTGATGACCCCAAGTCTTTTGCGGCCATGCGTTACACCGAGTCACGTCTAACCGGCTATGCACAACTATTACTTGGTGAGTTGGGGCAGGGCACGGTCGACTGGCAGCCTAATTTTGACGGCAGCATGCAGGAGCCGCGTCATTTACCTGCGCGATTACCCAATGTGCTGCTTAATGGCGGCTCTGGTATTGCGGTGGGTATGGCCACGGATATTCCGCCACATAACCTGAATGAAGTGGCAGCCGCCTGTATTCGTCTGCTTGATTCGCCGAAGTCGACGCTGGCCGAGCTTAGTGAGCATATGCAGGGGCCGGATTATCCTACTGATGCCGAAATCATTACCCCACGCGAAGAAATTCTCGCAATGTATGAGAGCGGCAATGGCAGCATACGCATGCGTGCCAAGTGGGAGAAAGAGGACGGCGACGTCATCATCACTGCCTTGCCGCATCAGGTTTCCGGCGGCAAGGTGCTCGAGCAAATTGCTGCCCAGATGCTCGCCAAGAAGCTGCCGATGGTGGATGACTTACGCGATGAATCGGATCACGAGCATCCTACCCGTCTGGTGATAACGCCGCGTTCAAATCGCGTCAACCTGGATGAGTTGATGGGGCATTTGTTTGCCACTACTGACCTGGAACGTACCTACCGCGTCAATCTGAATATGATCGGTCTGGATGGTCGACCACAGGTAAAAGGACTAGTCGGTATTCTGAGCGAATGGCTAGAATTCCGTAAGGATACGGTTAAGCGTCGTCTGCAGTGGCGTCTCGATAAGGTCGAGCAGCGCCTGCATATCCTGGAAGGCTTGCTGGTTGCCTATCTAAATATTGACGAGGTCATCCGCATCATCCGCACGGAAGATGAGCCCAAGCCGGTACTGATTGCGAGTTTTGGGATTAGTGAGATTCAGGCTGAGGCGATTCTGGAGCTGAAGCTACGTCATCTCGCCAAACTCGAAGAGATGAAAATCCGTGGTGAACAGGACGAACTGGCCAAGGAACGTGATGCGCTGAGCAAGATCCTTAATTCGGCCACACGTTTGAAGACGCTTATCCGTAATGAGATTCTGGCGGATGCGGAGAAATTCGGCGATGAGCGCCGTTCGCCTATCGTGCAGCGCGAGGCCGCGCAAGCGATTGATGAGTCTTCGCTGATTCCTACTGAGCCGATGACGGTCGTGCTATCAGAAATGGGTTGGGTGCGTGCTGCCAAAGGCCATGAGCTTGATCCCGCCAGCCTGAGTTATAAGTCAGGCGATAATTTCCTTGATTACGCGCGGGGCCGCAGTAATCAGCAGGCGGTGTTTATTGACTCTACCGGGCGCTGCTATAGCCTGGTGGCACATAGCCTGCCATCAGCACGCGGTCAGGGCGAGCCTCTGTCTGGTCGCCTGACACCACCGCCAGGTGCACGTTTCCGTGGGGTGATGCTGGCTACTGAGAACGAACGCTATGTGCTGGCATCCGATGCGGGCTATGGTTTTGTATGCCCACAAACAGCCACTGTGTCTCGTAATAAGGCCGGCAAGACGGTGCTGAGCGTGCCGAAAGGCGCCGATGTTCTGCGGCCTTTACGCGTGGAAGAAGCAGAGGGGCTGCATTTGGCGGTGGTGACTGCAGAAGGGCGCATGCTGACTTTCCCGATGTCTGAGCTGCCCGAACTGAATCGCGGCAAAGGCAACAAGCTCATCGGCGTTAAAGCGCCAGATAAAGTAGTTGGCATGACCCTGGTAGCTGAGGGCGGTGCGATTCGTCTGCATAGCGGCAAGCGGCATTTAACCTGCAAGTGGAGCGATATTGAGGGCTATATCGGCACCCGTGCACAGCGTGGCAAGAAGTTGCCGCGTGGCTTCCAGCAGGTGCAAGCCGTAGAAACGGTAAAATAAGGATTATCGAGTAGCTAGTTCTGCGGGTTATAAATCGGCTAGGAGTCATCTCTTGAAACTCCCGGTTGGAATCCCCATCTAAGCATTATTGCTTATACATTCGGAGTTGCTATGAAGCGCATTGTGCTTTTTGTTGGTACCAATATTGCCATTATGCTGGTGCTTGCTGTGGTGCTGCAGCTGCTGGGCGTTGATCGCATTCTTGATGAGCAAGGTGTAGGGATCAATTTTGAAGCCTTACTCATTCTGTCAGCTGTTTTTGGCATGGGCGGCTCGTTTCTTTCGCTGGTTATATCCAAATGGATGGCGCTGAAAATGACTGGTGCCCGGATTATTAAGCAGCCGCAGAACTCTGCCGAGTCCTGGCTATTAAGCACCGTAGAGCGTCAGGCTCGCCAGGCAGGTATAGGCATGCCAGATGTCGGTATCTACGAGTCAGATTCGATGAATGCCTTTGCTACCGGCATGAACAAGAACAAAGCCCTGGTTGTAGTGAATACCGGTCTGCTCAATGGCATGAGTCAGGATGAGGTAGAAGCTGTACTAGGCCATGAGGTCAGCCATATCGCTAACGGCGACATGGTCACCCTTACCTTGATTCAAGGTGTGGTAAATACCTTTGTGTTCTTTCTGGCACGTGTTATCGGTGTGTTGGTTGACCGCGTGGTATTTAAAGTGGAACGCGGCCATGGTCCCGGCTATTGGATTACGGTTATTGTCGCGCAGATGGTGCTGGGCATCCTGGCCAGTACGATTGTGTTCTGGTTCTCACGTCAGCGTGAATTCCGCGCCGATGCCGGTGGTGCGCATCTGGCCGGGCGTAGCAAGATGATTAATGCGCTTGCTCGTTTAGGCGGTAGCAAAACGGAACCGCTGCCAGAGCAACTGGCGGCCTTTGGGATTTCGGGTGGTATCGGTAAGCAGGTGAGTCGTCTGTTCATGACGCATCCACCTATCGAGGAACGTATCGCAGCCTTGCAGCAGGGCAGCTAAGGCCGACTGCCTGCAGTGTCGGCGGTTTTGGGCGGCCCGCAGTCAGGCGGCTACTTGCTGCAAATCGCTGCCCCGCACCATATTCACGCCGCGCTGCCATAACATGGCCATGCTATGTGCATCCTGGAGCGGGTAAGCCACGATATGCATGCCGCGATCACGACTTTCCTGCAGGATTTTACTCAAATCAGGATGCTCGCTGCCCTGGCTAATGACTAATTGTGTAGCCGCACGGTCGAGACAGACATAGTCAGGATGCAGCGCGTCCATTAATTTGACTGAATTGGCGTTGCCGCGTGATTGATCAAGCGCAATACGTACACCAATATCGTGAAGTGCTTTTGCAAATGGCTTAATGCGGGTTACATCATTCAAAAATTGCAGCTCGTGGAATGTGACCACCAGGTTTTGACCGCCATCCAGAGCGGTCTTGGCCTTTTCCTTAATCATCTCTACCAGATCGTCCTGTCGTGGCAGGCAAGCAGGTAATAACGGTAATAAAATGGTTGAAATTTCACCCTTGCTCAGTTGGTCTGTAAGCAGGGTGATTACTTTTTCAAAGAAACTGCCATCGCATAATTGCAACACCTCTGCCTGCGCGCGCGTTGCCGGCGTGACGCGGAACCAGCGACCATCTTCATCCTGCAGTTCATACAGCGCGTCATGGCAACTAGCCTGCTGACCATCCAGGGTGATGAAAGGATGCAGGACAATGCGTTGCTTCTTATTGGCCAGCGCCTTGGCTATACGGGCTGACTCGGCTTCATCAATTGGGGAAACGGCTGGTCCAGCAGGTGCTCCTGTTTCTTCGATGGCCGCAGTCTCGGCGGCGGCCATTGGCGCGACTTCCGCCATGTTCGCAGTCGACTGAAGTATCGGATTGACCTGTATCTCCAGTGAGCCGCTTTCATCGGAGGCCACTGGCACGATGCGTAAATGCATCTCGAAGCTTTTGCCATCAAACATCAGCGCCTGTGTGTCGACTTCGTCGCCCGTACTTTTGCCATTAGCGCAACGGTTTAAAACTTTCTTTATTTTGGCGCGTTCGTCTTCTTGTACTAATTCCAGAAACGGGTGGCCACTCAAGGCCTCGCTGCTTTCATAACCAAATAACTCCGCAAAGTCATTGCTGGGGTCAATCAGAATGCCGTCCTGTAAGTTGGCAACCGCAAGCTTAGATACGGTAACCAGTGAGTTCATGCGGGCGCGTAGTGCTTTGAGTTCAGCACGTGCCTCGCGTAGATTGGATTCCAGCTTGGCAGCTGCCAGTTCGCGTAAATAAACTGCCTGCAGGTGATCGAGATGGTTGGTGCTGACAGCGTCACGCGCACGCTTCTGCAAGGCTGTATCAACAGCTTCAGCAGTAATCGATTCCGTGAGCATCAGAATTGGAACTTCAGGGGCTACTTTGCTACAGCAGTGAATAGCAAAATCGCGCTGTTTTTCATCGTCACCATCACAAAAGATCATGTCTGGCCATAACTTGGCCAGACGTTGTTCGAGGTCTTCACTAGCCTGCAACCATTGCATGCGTACCGGCTGACCCCGGTCGCGTAGATGGCTTTCGATTTGTGCGGCTTCGTTTTCGCTCGCGGAAATCGTAACCAGTTGTATGTGGGTAGATTGGTTCATTTGTGCGTTCAGATTCCTGTCATATCCCGTAAGGGGCGTTTACTCATATCGCCAGCTACCTCACGCACAAGGCGGGGCACCATATAGCCAGGCAGGGTATCTTGGAGTTTTTTGTGCAACCGCAGTGCTTCGATATCCGAGACTTCGAAGTGTGCGGCGCCCCGTACGCGATCTAGCTGATGTAAATAGTACGGTACAACCTTAGCTGCGACCAATTGTAGGCATAATTCCGTCTGTGATTGTAGGGAATTATTGATATCTCTGAGCAGGACAGCCTGATTAAAGAGCATGACCCCCGATGCATGTATTGCTGCAATGGCTTTTCGCGTTGGTTCATCGAGTTCTTGCGCATGATTACAGTGCAAAACCATGATGCGTTGCAGGCGTCCATGACCCAGCCAAGCCAGTAACTCCGCGTTTACACGTTCAGGTAACACGATGGGTTGGCGGCTGTGGATACGCAGGCGCTTCAGATGCGGGATGGCGTCGAGTTGTTCACTTAGAGCAAGCAGTTTTTCATCACTCAGTGATAGCGGATCGCCGCCACTGAGGATGACTTCTTCAATGCTGTGGTCATTGCGAATAACGTCCAGTGCAGCCTGCCACTCACTTGCGCGCGCATTCTGCTCGGTATAGGGGAATTCGCGCCTGAAACAATAACGGCAATGCACCGCGCATGCGCCCGTGGTAATCAACAGCGCGCGGCCTGGATATTTATGCAGCAAACCATTCGCCGCCACACTTTCCAGGTCACCTACAGGATCTGCTACAAAACCTGCGCTGCGCAGGTCTTCGGCTACGCGCGGAAATACCTGTAATAGCAACGGGTCATTGGGGTTTTGGTACTGCATACGCGCCACATAGGAACGTGGCACGCGCATTGGGAAGTTGCGTAATGCGGCAAGTGGCAAACCGAGGTCACTGGCCTTTAAGCCAAGAACTTCCAGCAATGCTTCAGGATGGGTGATTGCCTCGCGCATTGACTGCTGCCAGCAGGCCGATGTTTTGGGTATCATAGCGGCCATCGCGTTGAGTGGTGCTGGCGTTATTGCATTATTCATATGTGAATTCTACCGGCACCGCCGTCTTCCTACATCAGCAATCGGGCAGAGCATGGCTACTGTAAGCACTAACCAATTCAAAAGCGGACTCAAAATCATTCTGGATGGCGATCCATACAACATCGTGGAGAACGAGTTTGTAAAACCGGGCAAGGGGCAGGCGTTTAGCCGGGTACGTGTACGTAACCTTAAAACCGGACGAACCGTCGAAAAGACCTTCAAGTCAGGCGATACCGTAGAAGCTGCCGATGTGCACGAAACCGAAATGCAGTACCTGTACAGCGACGGTAGCGAATGGCATTTCATGGACCCATCCAGTTACGAGCAGCTGACTGCTAACGAGGCAGCCATGAGTGATGCGGCACAATGGCTCAAAGGACAGGAAACCTGCATCGTGACCCTGTGGAACGGTGTGCCTTTGCTGGTAACACCGCCCAATTTTGTTGAGCTGACGGTAACTGAAACCGACCCCGGCGTACGCGGTGATACTTCAGGCGGCGGTGGCAAGCCAGCAACGCTCGAAACCGGTGCGGTTGTACGTGTGCCGCTGTTCATTGATGAGGGCGAGTTACTCAAGATTGATACACGTACGGGCGAATACGCCTCCCGCGTTAAAGAGTAAATGGTCGATCAAAACGGGCGCCTGGTTTCTGCCGGGGACTGGCGCCCCAGCGCTGAATTGGATGCGCTAAAGGCTCGTGCTGGCTTGCTGCAAGCCACGCGGGCCTTTTTTTATGCACGTCACTACATGGAGGTCGACACACCCTGTCTTGCCCATGCTGGTACAACTGACGCCAACATAGAGTCCATCTCAGCGCAGTCGACGGGCTTTGGTACGTTATGGCTACAGACTTCGCCTGAATTCGCCATGAAGCGCTTGCTGGCTGCGCAGTCAGGGCCAATATTCCAGATCTCCCACGCCTTTCGTGAAGGCGAAGCGGGGCGCTGGCATAACCCTGAATTCAGCCTGCTGGAATGGTATGTGCCTGGCTTTGATCATAGGCGGCTAATGAACGAGGTTGAGCAATTCATGCGGGTAGTGGCACCCGATCAGGAATGGCCGCAGCGCTTTGCACAGCGTACTTATCGTGATTGCTTTCTTGAGCATTTGGGTATCGACCCCTTTGTCTGCGGAATTGAGGAATTGGCAGCCCGTGCGCAGGGGCTTGGTTTGGCGCTGGATGCTCAGATGACAAGGGATGACTGGCTTGACCTGCTGATGGGTGAATGCATCGGGCCCAAGCTGGGCATGGGCACACCGTGTTTTATTACTGATTACCCTGCCAGTCAGGCGGCGCTGGCTCGCGTTCGACCCGCAAGTGCTGCTGCCTCGCTTGAGGACTCATTTGCGGTGGCTTCACGTTTTGAGTTGTATTGGCAAGGCCTGGAGCTGGCTAACGGCTTTCACGAATTGGCAGATGCCCATGAACAGCGTCGTCGTTTTGAGCTGGATCTGACTTTGCGCAGCGCTCAGAATAAGCAGCGGCCGCCAGTCGACGAATACCTGCTGGGCGCCCTGCAAGCAGGCTTGCCCGATTGTGCGGGTGTGGCAGTTGGTATGGATCGACTGTTAGCCTTGCTCATGGGGAAAAACAGTCTGGCACCAGTGCTGAGCTTTCCCATAGATCGGATTTAGCCCGCCTGCATACGTCCGATCGGTTGGCCCATTTTGAGGGAGTCGCCTGGCTTCACATCTTTTGCCCATTCCATCACGCCGGGGCCAGTGAGCAGGATAACGGTGGAGCCCATGTTAAAGCGCCCCATCTCATCACCACGCTCTAGCGCCAGTTCAGCTTCATTTGCCGCGTACTGATGCATGTCAATGGCGCCGCGGTGCGGAGGCGTAATTTCACCGGACCAGACCGTTTCGATACTGCCCACAAAAAGTGCGCCAACCAGCACCATGGCCACGGGGCCTATGTCGGTATCGAAAATAACGGCAACACGTTCATTACGCGCAAAGAGTTCTGGCATGGCACGGGCAGTGGCCGGGTTAACGCTGAACAGGCGGCCCGGCACATAAATCTGCTTGGCAACACGGCCATTCATGGGCATATGAATGCGATGGTAATTGCTAGGTGCGAGGTAGATCGTAGCGAACTGGCCGCCTAGAAAGGGCGCGGCGTGCTCATGGTTGCCTCCGAGTAGTGAAACCACATCGAATGACTGGCCCTTGGCCTGAAAGATGCGACCTGCGTCAATCGTACCGGCTTGATACATGGTGCCATCAACCGGACTGGCGGCGACTTGTGGGTCTCCAGGCAATGGACGTAGCCCATCAACCAGTGCTCTTGTGAAGAATTCGTTAAAACTACGGAAGCTGCGTGGATTCTGTACCTGTGCCTCATCAAGACTGATATTGAATCCAGCCATGAAGCGACTGATCAACAGGTTTTTGAACCAGGGGGCTTCCACGCGTGTTGCCCAATGCACCACGCGTGACATGAAGTGGGTGGGCAGAACGCGCTGTACTGCCGCGAAAAGCAGGTCGAGGAAACTGGCACTGCGTTCATTACTCATTAGTGGTGTCCGTGATGTTCATGATGCGAGGGGCCGGCCTTGCGTACTTCTGCGTTAACGCTGATCTCATCGCTGCCGCAATGTAACGTGAGTGGTATGACTTGCCCAGCCGCAGGCGTCTGCGTCGGCTCAAACAGCATCAGATGCCAGCCACCGGGCTGTAGTGCAAGTCCCTCAGCAGCGGGCACAACGAGCTTATCCATTTTACGCATCTGCATCACCCCGTTCTGTTGCAGACTCTCATGCAACTCAACACGAGCAAACGCAGAGCTGCTGAAGCCTTCGATGGTAATGGCTTGATTGTCGTTGTTATTCAAGACCAGATAACCGGCCGTTAGCTGTGGACCAGGAGGCATTTCGCGAATCCAGGCCTCGCTTACATCGAGTTCTGCACAGTTGCTTTGAACAGCTGACTCCGAGCAACCGAAACAAGTAAGTATCAGTACAAGCAGAAGGGGCTTTTTCATGGGTATATCAGTTTGCGCAAATCTTTCAATACAGGCTCAAGTTGATGAGGCGCACTAAAATAGGCGCGTACCTGATTCTGCGGATTAACTAGCACCAGAGAACCACTGTGGTCGACGTTGTAATTGCCGCGTTCGTCAGGCTCGCTGATAGCAAATGGGAGGTAGAGTCCACTGGTCAGCTTTTGCAGCGCAGCCATATCGCCAGTCACACCACGCATATCCGCATCAAAGTACTGCACATAGGCACGTATTTTCTCTGGCGTGTCACGTTGTGGGTCGACCGAGACGAAAATCATCTCGATCGGCTTGCGCTGCTCTGCAACGAGCGCCTTGTTCACCGTTGCCAGAAAGGCCAGGGTGCCCGGACAGATATCCGGGCAGTGTGTAAAGCCGAAGAACAGCAGGCGCCAGTTGTTTTCGAGCCCGGTGAAGCTGAACGCCTGGGCGTTTTCATCAAGTAGCTGCACATCAGGGACTACCCGTCCTGCGGGTAAAACAGTAGCAACGGCCCACTGTTTAGCAGAGTTTGTGCTGGTCGTTTTAACCCATTGTTGCCAGGACCAGATGCCAAGCGCCATGGCACCGCCTGAAATGGCTAGGGCGAGTATTAAGACAGGATTTTTCATAAGCGGGCGCATTATACAGCTCGTTGTGCGGCAATCTGTGTTCGGTTGTCGTGTTGCGTAACGGTAGAATGCGCATATGTTGATGAATCAAGCTGAATTGAGGACCGCACGCGACTGGGTGACGGCGGGCGAGGAGGCCTTCGCTGCTGCGGATCTGTATTACGGCCATGGGGCGGATAACCCGCTGGATGACGCCCTGGCGCTGGTGCGCTTCGCCGCCGGGATTCACTGGCAGGCGGAGGAGGAAAGTTACGACCAGTCTCTGACGCAAGCGGTATGTGCGCAAATATCCGACTTGTTTGAACGGCGTATCAAAGAGCGTTTACCCGTGCCGTATTTGACGGGAGAGGCCTGGTTCGCAGGCTTGCCCTTTAAAGTGACGCCCGATGTGCTCATCCCACGCTCACCGTTTGCCGAACTCATTCTGGAAGGCTTTCAGCCCTGGTTGGCGGATACAGATCCAAAACGCATCCTGGATTTATGTACGGGGAGCGGTTGTATCGCTATTGCCTGTGCCTATGCATTTCCACAAGCGCGGGTGACGGGCACGGATTTGAGCAGCGCTGCCTTGGCTGTGGCTGAGGAAAACCGAGTCGCACATGAGTTGGAAGAAAGGCTCAATCTGATCGAGGCCGATGTGTTTGCCGGCCTGCCGCCTGAGCGTTACGAACTCATCGTGAGTAATCCGCCTTATGTGCCGGATACGGAAATGGCGACCTTGCCAGACGAATATCGACACGAACCGGCGCTAGCCCTACGGGCAGATGATGATGGTCTGGCAATTGTGGAGCGAATTCTGCTCGGCGCTCCTGATTACCTTAGTGTGCGGGGCTGGCTGGCGGTGGAAGTCGGTAATAGTCAGGACGCTGTGGAGCGGCGCTGGCCCGATTTGCCGCTTACCTGGCTCGAATTCGAGCGAGGTGGTGACGGGGTGTTTATAATCAGCGCCCAGGAATTAAGTGCTTGGGCTGCAGCTCAAGACAGTGCATAAACAGATTGAGGTCACATGTCCGGAAATAGCATAGGGCGTTTATTCGTAGTGAGTAGCTTTGGCGAAAGCCATGGCCCTGCTATTGGCTGTGTGGTCGACGGCTGCCCGCCCGGACTGGAAATCTGCGAAGCCGATATCCAGGTCGAACTGGATCGACGCCGTCCTGGGCAATCCAAGTATGTTACCCAGCGTAAAGAGCCGGACACAGTGGAAATACTGTCCGGCGTATTCGAAGGCAAGACCACCGGTACGCCGATTGGTTTGCTGATCCGCAATCAGGATCAGCGCTCGCGCGACTACGAAAAAATTAAAGACGTGTTTCGTCCCAATCATGCGGATTACGAATACATCCAGAAATACGGCTTCCGAGACTATCGCGGTGGCGGTCGTGCCTCGGCTCGTGAAACGGCGGTACGCGTGGCCGCGGGTGCTATTGCGCGCAAATATCTGCAGGAACGCCTGGGCATCAAAATCAGTGGATGGTTGTCACAGATAGGACCGCACAAACTGGACTGCGTGGATATCGATAGCGTGGGTAATAACGCATTCTTCTGTCCGGATCCTGCCATGGTGCCCACCCTGGAAGCCTATATCGACGATATTCGCCGGCAGGAAGATTCCATCGGTGCGCGTGTCACAGTCAGTGCCAGCAATGTGCCGCCAGGCCTGGGTGGGCCGGTTTACGATCGCCTGGATGCGGAGCTGGCGCTGGCGCTAATGAGCATTAATGCCGTTAAGGGTGTGGAAATCGGTGATGGCTTTGGCGTTGTCGAGCAAAAAGGTACCGAGCATCGAGATGAGATCACGCCGGAAGGCTTTCTGGCCAATCATTCTGGTGGTGTCGTGGGTGGTATTTCCTCGGGCCAGGATGTTGTGGCCAGTATTGCCCTGAAACCGACCTCCAGCATTACCGTGCCGGGCAAGAGTATCGACATCAATGGCAATGCCATCGAGATGCGCACCACTGGGCGACATGACCCTTGCGTGGGGCTGCGGGCCGTGCCGATTGCCGAGGCCATGTTGGCATTGGTATTGATGGATCATTATCTGCGCCATCGGGCACAGAATGCTGACGTGCAGGTGAGCACACCACAGGTGCCAGGCTCAGTAGCCGATTAATGGCAGACTCGCTGCCTTATAAGC
>OJGP01000106.1_pt1 | contig 16865 bp, 14 predicted proteins | sample 1594701 | NCBI WGS metagenome assembly OJGP01 (sample SAMN05416863, study PRJEB24817) | seawater metagenome | isolation source: Sea water | place: Canada:Atlantic | collected 2013-11 | reverse complement strand
TCAGAAAATAAATGATTCTATTAAAGAAATCAATGGTATGATGTTTAAGTTAGAAAGAATGGTTAATCAAAATGCCAAATTAAAAACTGAAGCAGGTGTTCACTCTGGTCAATATTGGGAATCAACTAAAAAACGATTCGGTAAGATTTCAGAACGTATGTTAAAAGTAGCAAGAAACCTAAAAGAACTATCAGCATGAGTTTAAAAAAGAAAATATTAAAAGAAGAACTTTCAAATAAGGATTTGGAGAATATTCGTCTACTTATAAGATATGAAGTAGCACAAATCATGTTTGATTTATATAGAAAACGAAAAGTTTGGGGAGCATAATGGGAAGATTACTTATAGATACAATTCCTTTTACTATGACTAAGAGGCAAATCAATGAATCATTGGAAGATAACAATGGTAGATTGATTGTCAATGGTGTACTCCAACGTGCCGAAGCTGAAAACCAAAATGGTAGAGTTTATCCACGTTCAATCTTAGAAAGAGAAGTGGAAAAGTACAAAGGTAGAGAAATTAAAGAAAATAGAGCATTTGGTGAGTTAGACCATCCCGAATCTTCTGTAGTTGAACTAAAAAATACTTCACATATCATCAGAGATGTATATTGGAAGGGTGATGATGTAATGGGTAAGGTAGAAGTACTAAAAACCCCATCAGGGAACATCCTTAAAGAACTTTTAGAAGCAGGTTGTACTGTTGGTATATCTTCCAGAGGAATGGGTTCTGTTAAAGAGGCTAGTAGTGGTAACACTGTTACTGTGGAAGATGATTTTGATTTGATTTGTTGGGATTTTGTATCAAACCCATCAACACATGGTGCTTTTATGAGACCTATGAACGAATCAGTAGTAGGGAAGAGTAAAACTCCATCATATAAAAAAATTAATACATTAGTAAGAGATATCATCTGTGAAATAGATGGTGTTTGTTCAATCTAAGGGAAGCGAAATGAAATTAACAGATATAAAAAACTCACTTAACGAAATCTCAGCAATCGGTGGATTAAAGCAGGTTGTAAAAGGTAATACTGATAGAGTAGAAGGAATTAAACTATCAAAAGAAATGGCACAAGCTATGATTGATTGGTTTAACTCATCTCCTTATGGTAGAAAGTATCCAAATGCTAAAAAAGGTAGATTAAACTTATCATTAGGTATTATGGGACACTTTGGATTAGATAGATACGCTAAACACAAAGGTGCTAAAGAAGAATTAAAGTATATCAAAACTTTATCTAAAGCAATGAGAGATAATGTAAACGAAGGTAAATTCAAAAAGGATGATTTAGTTTATAATAAAAGAACTAAGACTGTTGGTATCGTAAGATTAGGTGATGATAAATCAGGTGAAGTGAAAACTGATGCTGATGGTAATGTGGATGTAGATGAATTGGAAAAATATAATCCAATTAAAAACAAACACCAAAACAATGCAAAGGTTGCACCATCTACTGAAAAGGAAGTAAGTAAGAGAGGTTTATTTAATCCATTCAAAAACGAATCAGTAGTTAATGAAGGTAAGTACGATGGTATGTTAGATGTTATCGAAGATTTAGTTTCTAAAGCTAGTTCATTTATGGATGTTGGTAATCAATTAAAGAAACATAAAGTTAAGTATTCTTTTTCTACATCAATGATGCCAATATACAGACTTGATAAATTACCCATAGCTATTGTAAATAAAAGATATGCGGCAGGTGCTGAAAGAGAAGTTGGTGATATCGCAATCGGTTTGATGGAATCAATTAAAGAATCTGTATTGAATGAAAGAGCAGAACCAATGCTAACAGATAAAGAGCAAGAGTTAGTTAGAAAATCTTTACAAAGGGCAGTAGGTGTTGATGTAACCTCTGAACCTGATGATACTAGATATCATGGTGGTAATAGTAACTTCGCATTTGAAGGTGGTGAAGATTTGATGTTATATGTTGGTAAATATGAAGATGAAGATAAACCATACTACGTTAGTATTGAGGGATTTGATGCTGGTAAAGTTTCAGATGATGATGCTAAAGATTTTAAAGGTATAGTAAAAGCAGCAATGAAGATGGCTAAAAAATACAAAAAAAGATTAACCACAGAATCTAACTCAATGAAACTTACTTCTATTATGAACGAAGCTAAGTACGATATCGGAATGGCTCGTAAAGGAAACGGATTAACTGTTTACAATAAAGCTGAAGAAGAAAATGGTGATTACAAAAATGTAGCTCACATCGATAACAAAGGTAAAATAAAATACTTAGATAAAAAAGTACCATCTAACATTAAGAAACAAATCGAAGCTGAGGCTAAGAAGATGATGGAAATAACAAAAGAGGGAACTATGAAACTAAAAGATATATTAAAAGAATCGTTTGAAAAGGGTAAAGTTTATTCAAACCCATTCCATACTCCATTCGTTAAAGAAAGCGATGAAGAGAGAAGAGGGGAATCATCAGAAATGACTACAGAACAAAAACAAGCTTTCTTAGAAGCAGTTAAAGCATACAAATCATTTGGTGAAACTGTATATAGAAACGAAGGATTATCTGAAGTATATGAATCAATCAGAAACGTAGTAGAATCTGCTGGTAAAAATATGGTTAAAGAAACTGAAGGTTCATTTGACGGTATTACAGTTGGTAGACACGTAAAGAGAATGAATGAATCATTTAGAATCTTTGAAAAAACTTTAAGAGAAGTTGGAACACTACAACAGAGATTAGAATCTACTTATGATGAAATTGGTGAAGTGTTAGGAAAGTATTACGAAATAAACGAAACAGAAGAGAATGTTGAAGAAGGAAATGAATTCGGAGCAGCTAGAACAACGGCAATCGCAAATGGTGATAGTGAATTTGAAGTAGATGGGAAAAAATATCCTGTTAAAGATGTTTCTAAAGATGATAAAGAAAACGCAAAAGAATTCACAAAAGAAAATACAAAGGGAAATATGAAACTAAAAGATTTACTAAACGAATCATTTGGATTTGGAGAACTTCCATCTGAAAAACTAATGAAGATGAAAGTATCAGCTAAAGATATGATGAATTCAGTTAAAAACAAACCAACTAAGAAAATTGTTGAAGGTTACTCAACGGAAGAAAAAAGAATCGTATTATTAGCAGTTAGAAAATTAATGAAGTATAAGAACATTGATATCGAATTAGCAGCACAATATGTAGTAGGTGCGGCTGAAGAATTGAAATATGATATCGATAAGGGTAGGGTAAAGAAATAATGGATTACTCAGATATATTACAAGACATTTCAGTTGACTTATCATTTATGGTAAAGAAACATCTAAAGAATATTAAAAAATTAGATTCCAAACAACAAAAACAATTTGGAAAACTATTTGGAGATATGAAGCAAGGTATTGATGATTTATCTGAAGGAGTTAATGAAGGTACTATTAATGAAGTTCCAAATCCAGATGTAATCAGAAAGAATGCACCAGGTTATGTTGGAACTAAGTTTGCTAAGAAAGCTGATGACCACGATATAATTCAAATGGTTCAACTAAAAGACCAATCAGCTAAAGTTTACAATCAACAAATGTTACCATTCCATAAGGAGATAGGTGCACTTTACAAAAAATATAAAATTAAATCATTCAGAGGAATGGAGAAATAAATTATGAAAAAAGAAATCTCATATTTTGAAATTGCAAAAAACGCAATAAACGAAAGTAATTACGATACTAGGACAGGATTGTATTATGTAAAATCAGAAACAGGTGATAATGTTCCATTTACAAAAGAAAGAATAATTGAATTAACTGATTATGTTAAAAAATTATCTAAAATGAGAAGTTCTAATAAACAATTTACATTTACTCCAACTCTTTATGTTACTGATAATGCATCTGGTAAATCTATTTTAATGACTAGTCACATTTTAAAAGAACTACAATCAGCATTAAAAAAACATAAATTAGCATCTGATAAAGATTTTTAAGTTTACTAAATTTATTTTGATATTTATATACACCTATCAACAACAATGTGGTAGGTGTATTTTTTTATAAACATTTATATTATAATATGCAAGATAACGAAAAGAACTTTAAAAAAACGTTTAAACCAAGAGTAAGAAAAGAAGATATGGAGATTCCTGGATGTGCTAGTGGAGTAAGAGTAGTACATGGAAATATTGAATTAGCTCTAAAGATGTTTAAACGAAAAATGAAAGATAGTGGGAAGTTAGAAGAACTCAAAGATAGAAAAGAGTTTATCAAACCTTCAGCTGTTAAAAGAAAGAAAATGCAACAAGCGGTGAGAGCCCAATGGCGTAAAAACCAAATGGAAAATTAAATAGTAAACACTTTTTTAGTGTTTTCATTTATACCTCACTATTTATTGTAGATAAAAATATCATCTCCCAATAGGTGATTAAATATATTAGTAAATAATATTCTATTAAGATTTATAATAATCTTATTTCCAAAAACAATTTAGGAGAACAATTATGGCAAATAGAAAAGATTTGTTATCTGAAGCTATCGCTGATGCTAAAGCCGTTAAAGAAACTGCTCTAGCAAATGCTAAATTAGCCTTAGAAGAAGCGTTCACTCCAAAGTTACAATCAATGATATCTGCGAAGTTAGCTGAAGAAGCTGATGAAGATATGGACGAAGAATTAGATTCATCTGATTTAGGTGCAGGCGATAACGCTGAACCTGATGTAGATGCAAACGATTCTTCAGAAGTTGAAAACGATGATGAGTTGGTAGTAGCTGAAGAAGATGAACAAGAAGTATCTGAAGAAGATGAGAATGATGAAACTTACGAATCCACAGATGAAATGGATGAAGAAGATGAGAACGCAGATGAAAACGAAGATGAAACTTACGAATCCACAGATGAAATGGATGAAGAAGATGATTTAGATTTAGAATCTGTAATCGCTGAATTAGAGGCTGAAATGGCTGATGATGGCGAAGAAGAAGGTGAAGAAGAAATGTCAATGGACATGGGTTCTGAGCTGGATGGTGAAGAAGAAGCTGAAGAAATGGAAGCTGAAGAAGATGGTGAAGAAGAAGAAATCGATTTAGACGAAGTTATTAAAACTTTGAAAGAAATGGAAGAATCTGATGACGTATCTGAAACAGATGAAATGGATGAAGAAGATGAAGACATGCAGTCTGAATTGGAAGAAGCATATTCAACAATTGAAAGTTTACAAAAAACTATCAATGAAGTGAATTTGTTAAACGCTAAACTACTTTACACTAACAAACTATTCAGAACATTTGATTTAAACGAAGGACAGAAAGTAAAAGTACTTGAAAACTTTGATAGAACATCATCTGTAAGAGAAGTGAAGTTAGTATTCTCAACCTTAGCAGAAAACTTAAACGTTTCGAAAAAGAAAAGAACAGTTGTTAAAGAAGGTTATGCTTCTAAAGCAACAAAAAGTTCAGCACCAAAGAAAATAATTTCTGAGGGCAATGAATTATCGGCTAGATGGAAAAAACTAGCTGGATTAAAATAAATTATTAAAATTAATAGGAGAAAAAAAATGGATTTAAAAAACATTTTAAATGAAGGTTCTTCTCATACTGCAAGACTATCTGAAACTACAAGAGTTTTAGCTAGTAAGTGGGAGAAAACCGGTCTTTTAGAAGGAATAGCAAACGAAGTTGAAAAAGCTGGTGTTGCAACTCTTTTAGAAAACCAAGCTAAGCAATTAGTGAAAGAAGCTTCTTCTACTGGTACTTCAACAAATTCTGAAGAATGGGCTGGTGTAGCTCTACCATTAGTAAGAAGAATATTTAGTGAAATCGTAGCAAAAGATTTCGTATCTGTACAACCAATGAACTTACCATCAGGTCTAGTATTTTATCTAGACTTTAAATATGGTACTTCTCAGCCAGGTTTCAAAAGTGGTTCTGGAAAAGATTCACAAGCTGATTCTGTATTCGGTATTACTGAAACATCTTTAGACCCATCAGGCGGTTTATATGGTGCAGGTAGATTTGGATACTCAATCAATGATAAAGTATCTGGAGAAAATGCAATTGGTGCTTCAGTAGCAGAAAATGTATTCCAAACTGGTTCATTAGTAGCAGCAGATTACAACTTTGACACAGCGTTCTCAGCATCTAATGCTGGTAAAATGGATGCAGGTGGAACTGTTTGTAAAATTACTGTTGATGCAGATGAGTTTGTAGATGCAGATGATAAAGGTATCAGAGGGTTTAGATTAGTTGGCTCAACAACAGCAATTACTGACCAATTCCCACAGTATACTACAATCGCAGCAAATGGTGATATCACTTTTGTAGCAGAAGTAAATGCAGCAACTATCTTAACTGATAAGTTAACTGTAAGATACCATGCACAACCAACTGATGTATCAAGAGGTGATTTCGAAGCAACTGGAACTTCCCTAAGTGGAAATCCTGAAGCTGATATCGATATTCCAGAATTGAATGTTGAAATGAAGAGTTTACCAATCGTTGCTAAGACTAGAAAGTTAAAAGCACAATGGACTCCTGAATTCGCACAAGATTTGAATGCATATCATTCAATTGATGCTGAAGCAGAATTAACTTCTATGTTATCAGAATACATTTCGCAAGAAATCGATTTTGAAATCTTAGATATGTTAATGCAAGATGCTAAATCAGTAGGATACTGGTCAGCTAAAGCTGGTAGAGTATGGAACGGAAGTAATGGATTCACAGCAATGGATGATGCTGAATATGGCGCATCTGCTTACAATCAGGGAGCTTGGTTTCAAACTCTTGGTACTGTAATCGCTGGTGTATCTAACTCTATTCACCAAAAAACATTAAGAGGTGGGGCTAATTTCTTAGTAGTATCTCCTGATGTTGCAACAATCATTGAATCTATCCCAGGTTATGCTAGTTCAGCTGACAATGGTGATGCTCAATTTGCATTCGGTGTATCAAAAGTTGGTTCATTAAATAGTAGATTCCAAGTTTATAAGAATCCTTACATGAAAGAGAACGTAATATTAATGGGTTACAGAGGAACACAATTCCTTGAAACTGGAGCAGTATATGCACCATACATTCCGTTAATTATGACTCCTTTAGTATATGACCCTAAAAACTTCACTCCACGTAAAGGTGTTATGACACGTTACGCGAAGAAGATGTTAAGAGGTGAGTTCTATGGTAAAGTATATGTAGATTCATTAAACAGAATTCAGTAATCATTTGATTATTGTATAGTTTTTAAATTAAGGGGGAAGAAATTCCCCCTTTTTTTATGCGTTAGATTGTATTTATTATAAAGAGTTATTAAATAATTGGAAAAAGGAAACTATGCCAGATAATAAAAGCAAAAATCCCCCAAAAGGTAATGTGAGATTTTCGATATCCTTATCGGAAGAACAGAAAAAAGCTAAAACGCAAATTTTAAATCACCCATTTAATTTTATAATAGGTAAAGCGGGTAGTGGTAAAACATTATTAGCATGTCAAATAGGATTGGATATGTTTTTTAAAAGAAACGTTAACAAAATCGTAATAACAAGACCGACTGTATCAAATGAAGATAATGGGTTTTTGCCAGGTTCTTTAGAAGAGAAGATGGAACCTTGGTTAGTACCAATCAAATCTAATATGAGAAAAGTTTATAACAAACCAGCGATATTAGATAAAATGATTAGTGATGAAAAAATAGAATTAGTATCTTTATCTCATTTTAGAGGAAGAACTTTTGATAATTCAATATGTATTGTCGATGAGTTTCAAAATCTAACTAAACAACAGCTCCTAATGGTATTGGGTAGAGTAGGAAAAGGTTCTACTATGATACTTTGTGGTGATAAACAACAAATAGATTTAAAATTCAATAATGATTCAGCTGTGCATGAAGTTCCAAAGTTAAAAGGTTCGGATTATGTGTATGATATTATGTTAAAAGATAACCATAGACATGAATCTTTAGATGAAATTTTAACTTTACTAACCGATTACTAAGAATTATTATATTTATAGGTAACTAACAGAAATAATTAAGGGAAAATTGTGGCAGATTACACAGGTTCATTTAGCGGCTCATATGTAGGTAATGGTAGTGGTTTAACTAATATAGATTACTATAGTTTAGGTAACCTTCCATCTACAATATCACCATTTCAAAAAAATTCAATACTAGCTAATAACTCTATTAGAGATAATTTTGTATCTAATGTTAAATCTAGATTAAACGCAGAAAATGTTATTAGTGCATCCGCTCAATTAATACCTGAGTTTGATATACGATATGGTAATGAGTTAGGTGATGATTTAGTAAGTGGTTCTGCACAAGTAAAGAATTTATTACCATCAGGTGTAATAAGTGGTTCAGAACAATTACCAACTGGTTTAGTTAGTGGTTCATCTCAAGTAGATGTAACAAAAACAACTAATTACTCATCAATAAATCAATATTCTGATGGTAAGGTAAAAAATAAACTAAATACAGAAAGTGTACTTAGTGGCTCTTTAGTAGCTCAACTACCAGCTGGAACTATAAGTGGTTCATCACAAATAACAATTTCAGAATCACAGATTAGTGATTTACAATCATATTTGACATCAGTTCCTGTTGGAACAATATCTTCATCAGCACAGATTGCTGGGTTGGGGTATCTAACATCCGAAACTGATTCACAAACACTTACTTATGTAGGTGATACTCTAACAATATCCAATGGTAATAGTGTTACGATACCAACTGGTTCTGATTTACCCGATGGGATAGTAAGTGGTTCTGTTTTAAGAACATTAGATGGTACTAATGTAGTAAGTGGTTCTGTTTTAAGAACATTAGATGGTACTAATGTAGTAAGTGGAAGTGTATTAAGAACATTAGATGGTACTAATGTATTAAGTGGTTCTAAAACTGAAATTCCTGCTGGAACAATTAGTGGTTCAGCACAAATAGCAGCGTTAGGTTACCTAACATCTGAAACAGATTCACAAACATTAACGTTAGCAGGAAATAATTTAAGTATATCAAATGGTAACTCAGTTTCATTAGCAGGTTTAGGTGGTGGTGGTGGTGCTGGTGGTACATCGATATGGAATACTGGTTCTCAAGACCCATCATCATATACACATTTGATGACATCAAATAATTTAAGAGTAACTGGTAGTGTAGATATTAAAGGTGATTTCACTGTAAATGGACAATCAATATTTACACAAACATCTGCATCAGATAATGGAAATGCATTGGTAGTTAAAGGAAGAATAAAAGTTTTAGAAGAACAAATAGGTAATTATATAGCATCAGCATCGATGCAAATAGGAAATTCACAAGATACAATAGATTGTGGGGGGTTTTTCTAAAATAATTTATATTTATAAAAGAACTAAGGGTAATAGTACAAACTATACACAGTAATGGGATAAAAATATGGCTCAAACAATAAAACATAGAAGAGGTTCGGTAGCATCCGTAAGGAACATCACCTCATTTGGAGAAGCAGAGATTGTAATCGGTAGTGGTTCAGTTGATGGTAAGGTAGATGGACCGATAGTTTATATCGGTAAGCCGGGTGGTTCAACTGCCGCTAACGATTACGCACCAATATCAAAATTATACACTGGAGCTGGACTCCCAACGATAACTGTTGCTAATTATGGAAGTACATTAGATGGGTTGCCATACTATGATTCAACAAATAAGAAAATTTACATACTAAATGCACATTCTGATGGAACATCAGGTCATACTGAAGTAATTTTAACCAAAAACTCCATAAACAACTTCGCAACTGAAGTTTCTGAATCAGCTGCAGCTGCAGGATTTGGTGGAAGTGGTATATTTGAATCAATTTCAGCAGCATTATATAAAGTAGATGGTAAGAACTTACAAATAACTGGTTCTGGTGATACTGCATTGGATGTATCACAATCAATTAAGGCACATAATATTAATGTTGGTGTACCAACATCAAATAATTGGCAAAGTAACTTAAATGGTTCTTATTTCAACAATTTCACAAAGGATACAGATGTATCTGAGGTATTGAGATTTGTTGCGGGGTTATTATCATCATCAGCAGCTAATCCAACACCAAATACAAAAACATATAATTCTATATCAGAAGGTAAAAGTAATACTGGTACTGGAACTGCACCATCGGGATATATTCCTAATGATAATGATATTGATGATTTAGGTTATCTTATTAATAAAGGATTTGCAAGTGTTGGTGGAACAATATTTCCAGGTAAAACAATTTATAACAACACTGGATACTCAATAAACTATTCATCTGTAGCAGGTGGTTCTACATCAATACAATCATCAGCAGATTCACAACTTTTTAGTTTAGGTTCGTTGACTAGTGGTGGAGCAACTACTTTTTCGGTAAAAGGAACTCATTCATTTAGATTCAATAATAACAATAGTGGAACTCAAACTGAAATTTCATCATCCACATCAACATTAACTAATACATCATTTGGAACATCAAATGGTATAAGTATAGCTAAAATAGAAACAGTAAATCCTGCAGTTATTCCTGCAGCTTTTCAAGATGGTAAATTTAGTGGTATATTTTCACAAAATATGATGGGATGGACTACTGAAGCAAATACATCAGTATCAGCATCAGGAACATATCTATTAACTTCGGTAATTGGAATCAAAACTGGTTCTCAAGCAGCATTTGTAAATAAAGAAGCAAGTGAAACTATATTTTGGGCACCTATTTCATCAATTGATTCAAATATAGGTACAAACTCATTGGCAAGTAGTGGGGAAGTGGTAACACCACTTACACTAACTTCATCTTCTCTTTCTGGAGCACCATATATAAGTGGTGGTACTTGGAAATTGGTTGCAACTGCTAGTGGAGTATTCGAACCAATGTATTCAGCTAATAGTTCAGTAGTAGATGTATCAATAGGAAGTACAGATGGATACACAATCACAAACACACTAGGTAGAGATACATTATCAACAAGTGGTGGTACAATCCAAACATCTGGAATGGTAACATCAGCCGATGGTACAACGGAACGAAATAGTGGTGTACCACATAGAACAGATTTAGTAGAAGTAGATGCAACTTACTCAATTAGTGGAACAGGTGATACAATCACAGAAAGTGGATTTAGTGATACATCATTTACTTTAACAACTAAAGCAAAAAACAGAGCTGGTTCACAAAGTACATTAGATACTAAGACAGTACTTTTACATACAGCAGGAACATTTGGACAACCTAACGGAAATGGTTCAATGGGATACTTTGGTGGTGGAACTGCATCATCTATATTAGTAGAGAGATTTACAAATGAAACTTATAGAAGAATAATCAGTACATCAACCGCATTATCAAACGGATGGAATCCTGCAACCGCATTAACCAATGGTGATGGGGGAGATTTGCAAGTTAAACCAGGTTACTTAGTTAACCACGAATCAGTAAACGGATATTGGTATGATGATTCAGCATATAACGCAGGACATTACAAATGGTATCTAAGAGAATTTGATACAAAAGCTACAAGCAACAAAGGTACACTAACAATTAACTTAGACCCAAATACTTCATCTGACTTGGTAACATTTGATAGTACAGCTGCTAATAAAATAGCAGTAGGTGTTATGTTTGGTTCATCTGCATCAACTATATTCGATGCAGTTAAAGGTAATCAATCATATGGTGGTAGTTTGAACGTAACAACAAATGGGGCAATGAATCCATTTAGTGATAACATAGCTGTAAAAGGGGATTTTTCATCGATAGGTAATTCGAATGGAATATTAACATTAGGTTTAAATAACGCTGGTGGTCAAACAATTAACGCATCGAATGATAAAGTTTGGTTAGTTGTTAGATATAAAGGAACACCATCATATACATTGGAACAAATAACGGTTTCAGTATCGTAATAAAGAGGAATAAAAATGGCATATAATTCAGATAATAGGTCGGAGAGATTATTACAAGGTAGAAGGTTTACAACCGATAATCTATCACTAGGACAAGAAGCATTTACTGATGTTTTTGATTTAGGGGCAGGTGAGATACTTACCGATGATGGTCTTATCCCAACGGGTAGTACTCAGTTAGCATATAGTGGTTCATCACAAAATGGTGAGATAGTATCTGGTAGTGTTGTTAACCCATCAATCGAAACCGATGTTTCAGTTCTAAAATATCACTATAGAAAAAAACTAAAACAAGCAGCTGATGGACAGAGGGAAGTTTATTACTTCACAACCTCAGACCCATCATCAGTTTCAGATACAGTAACATCTGACCAGCTTATTGAAACTGACCAACAAACAAACTTTGTATCACCAAAGTATATAATTGCAAGTGATTCACCAAATAATACTGAGAGTTCAACTCCGGGTTATAAAGTTGTTGTATATAAAGATACATCATCTACGGCATCTGGGATTAGTGCATCTCCATCTGACCCGGCATCATATGTATTTGATTTTAAGACAGGTGTTTTAACTTGGGTTGGTAGTAACCAACCAGCATCAAATCAATTTGTATATATAACTACATATCAATATATTGGTAGAACACTTCGTTCACAAATCGATGATGGTTCTATCGGTGGTGGTGGTAGTGATATCACAATACAAGAAGAAGGTTCATCATTATCAACAGCAGCTACAACACTTAACTTTGTAGGAACTGCAGTTACAGCAACTGGTAATGGGGCAGTTAAAACAATTACAATTAATACTGCTGGTAGTTCATTAGATATTGATTCTCAAGTAGATGGAACATCAATAACTGTAGATAGTACTGATAAATTAATTATATCAGATGCTGGAACAGAGAAAAAGATTAATGTATCTCAATTATTTGATACAGCAGATTTTGATACTGAAGTAGCAGCTAATTCAGCAGTAACTGCTAATACGAATAAAGTTACTTATCCATCAGCTGATTCTACTAAAGTAGGTTACATATCTGTAACTCAAGCGGTTGATTTAGATACAATCGAAGATGAAGCAACTAGAACATCAATTTGGAGTGTAGGTGCTTCGAGTGGGAAATATACTTTCTCAGGTCCTGGTTTAAGTGGAACAGAAAACGCACCAACTCTTTATTTAATGAGAGGTGAAAAGTACAGATTCGCAGTAAATGCATCAGGTCATCCTTTCCGTATTCAAACATCGACTGGAGCTTATGATGCAGCAACACAATATACAGATGGATTAACTAACTTAGGTACTCAAAGTGGTAATGTAGAATTCAATGTTCAATTTGATGCACCTGATACTTTATACTATGTTTGTCAATCTCATCCAAATATGGGTGCAGCTATTCATATCTTAAACAAAAGAGTAGATGGGTTAATTAGTGGTTCAGCAGGAATTGTTGCTGGATTAGTAGGACAAGACTTAAACATAGGAACATTAAATGCAACTAAAGTAATTACAAATATAGTATCACAATCTATATCATTTGCAACGGGTTCTAATAAATTTGGAGATGAAATAACAGATATTCATCAAATAACTGGTTCGTTAAAGTTATCAGGAAGCTTTTCTTTTAGTTCAATTGATGGTGGAAACTTTTAATAAATTTATTTAGGAGATTAAGTTGGCATCAATTATAGAAAATACAATACAATTAAAACGAAGTAATACTGAAAATAAAGTACCTACAATTGGTAATTTATCTTTAGGTGAACTTGCTGTTAATACTTATGATGGAAAGTTATTCTTTAAAAAAAATAATGGTTCTGATTCATTAGAATCTATAGTAACAACAAATGCACAAATAACAGGTTCCGTTGAATTAACTGGAGCAGTAACCTCATCATTAACTTTAATAAGAAACCAATCACCATCAGGTGATGTATTTCAAATTAATGTTGGTGGTACGGAGAAACTTAGAGTAAATTCAGATGGAACAATAATAATAACACCTGTTTCAACATTACCGACAGGGGAAAATGGAGCATACGCCGTAAGTGGTAGTAACTTTTTTATATATTTATAAAGGTAATAAAAATAATTCTATATTTATATAGACAATAATATAACAAACAATTAAGAGGAAAAACTATGGCTAATTGGAAAAAAGTAATTGTCTCCGGAAGTAATGCAGAACTAAATACAGTAACTGCATCATTCTTTAGTGGAGATGGTTCGGCGCTAACAAATGTGCCCGCAGGTTCGATAAATATCGAATCATTTACGGATGGTACGGGAATAACCGTGGCAACCACAGACAAATTAATATTATCGGATGCAGGTGCAGAGAAATTTATAGAAGTATCTCAGTTACCATTTACAACGGCAAACGTAACTACTGATTTATCAACATCACTTAGTGCTACGCAAGTAAGAATTAATTCTTCAGATGGTACTAATGCATCAATAGGTGCGGCAACTACAACTAATGCTGGTATTATGACCAAAGCAATATTTGATGAACACGTACTTAATAATAAAAAAGCAACTAACGTAAGTACAGACTTAGGTATTACAGGTACGACTGGGGCTAGAACAATCACATCTTCAGATGGTGCAAATGCAGTAATTCCAATAGGTACTTCTGCCAGTGGAACTAATGTATCGGGTGTAATTACCCCTTCAATGGTTGACGCTATTACTGCTAATACTGCTAAATCAACAAATGTATCAACTGACCTTTCTGAAGGAACAACTACAAATACAACTGTAGATGTAAATTCTTCTGATGGTTCAAATGCAACTTTAGCAGCCGCTTCAACATCTAGAGCTGGTTTATTAACAAAAGCAAAATTTGATGAGATTGTAGCAAACACTGCTAAATCAACAAACGTAAGTACAAATTTATCAGCTACGTTAAGTGCTACTTTTGTAGAAATTGCTTCTTCAGATGGTACAAATGCTAAAATAGGAGCAGCAAATACAACTAATGCTGGTTTTATGACCAAAGCAATATTTGATGAGCATGTTATTAATAACGCTAAAGTAACTAATTCACATAATAATGATGTATCTATTGCAAATCTTAAAACTAGGTTAGCTGGTGGATTCGGTTCAAATGCAGTACAGATTGGTGATTCAGATGATGTTGTAACAATTGGAAACAAACTTGTTGTAACTGGTGATTTAACTGTAAGTGGAACAACTACAACTGTAGATACGGCAAACTTAAATGTAACAGACCAATTCATTAACTTAAACGATGGTGGTTCTGCCGCTGATGGTGGTTTAGTTGTTGAAGGTGCTGGTGCAGCTTTTGGTTGGGATAATTCAGCCGGTAGATGGGCATTTGATTTAACTGGCGCAACTGAAGGACAAACATCAATAGCATCTGATGCATTCGCAGTATCAGTACATACTGGTAATGTTGGTGCATTCGTATCAGGATATGCAAAAGTTGGTAACATGATGGTTGATAAAAATGAAGATATTTTCATTTATACATCATAATAAGTAAATTTTAATGAAAAAAGTTATAAAGAAAATTATGAGTGATATAAAAAGTTTACGAAATAGCCTTAGTGGGGAAACAGATAAAGAAATTACGTTATCCAAAGAAGAATTAGAATTCCTCTTACAATTGATAGCCAAATCTAATTTTGAAGGACGTAATGTTCAAATTGTCTACGAAACTGCGGTTAAAATTCAACAACTATTAAAACCTTAATAGGTAATTACTAAAACCTCTACAGAAATGTAGGGGTTTTTTTATTTAATAAAAATTAATTACATATTTATAACTAAATATCCGAAAGATATTGGCCCGAAAGGGAAGTGGGCTTACGTTTTGTAAGTTACCAACCATAACTAAAAGGAAAAGAAATTATGCCAAATTGGAAAAAAGTAATTGTTAGTGGTTCAGCTGCAGAACTAACAACGTTAAAAATAACAGGAACTTCAGGTCAATCTTCTGAAGCAACTTCACTAATGATTAATAGTAGTGGAGTAGTTGGAACTAGAGAATTAGGTTCAAACGCATTTAATTCGAACACATATAATAACTATTCATTACCATTAGGTTCATCATCGACAAGAGGTGGATTTAAGATTGGATATACCGAATCAGGTAAAAATTATCCTGTTGAAATATCATCTGAAAAGATGTATGTAAATGTTCCTTGGACAGATAACAACACCACTTATTCAGTTGGTGATGGCGGTTTAACACAAAAGAACTTTACCACTACTTTAAAATCTAAATTAGATGGAATTACTGCAGGTGCAACCCCAACAAATACTACAAATGTAGTTAAAGCATTAACGGCAGGTACTAATGTAGCAATAAGTAGTGGTGGTGTAATCAGTTCAACCGATACCAATACAACATATTCAGTTGGTGATGGTGGTTTAACACAAAAGAACTTTACCACTACTTTAAAATCTAAATTAGATGGAATCGCAGCATCTGCGACTAATGTTACTAATAACAATCAATTAACGAATGGTGCAGGATACATAACATCATATACTGATACAAACACTGTAACCTCTATTAGAAGAGATAACACTGGAACTTATAGGACAGGAAATATAAATTTACTTGGTGGAACTAATGTTACAATCTCAGAAAAAGCAACAGGTCAATTCACAATCACAGCAACTGATACTAATACTACATATTCGGTAGGAGATGGTGGTTTAACACAAAAGAATTTTACAACAACCTTAAAATCTAAATTAGATGGAATCGCAGCATCTGCGACTAATGTTACTAATAACAATCAATTAACAAATGGTGCTGGGTATATCACATCATATACAGATACAAACACTGTAACCTCTATTAGAAGAGATAATACAGGTACATATAGAACTGGAAACATAAATTTAGTTGGTGGTACTAATGTATCTATCTCTGAAGGTTCTGCTGGTGTATTTACAATTACATCAACCGATACCAATACTCAGTTAAGTGATGCAGATATTGCTAAATTAGGATATATCAAAA
>OJGP01000104.1_pt1 | contig 16944 bp, 23 predicted proteins | sample 1594701 | NCBI WGS metagenome assembly OJGP01 (sample SAMN05416863, study PRJEB24817) | seawater metagenome | isolation source: Sea water | place: Canada:Atlantic | collected 2013-11 | reverse complement strand
CGAGATCATGCCTAGTCTCGTGGGCTCGGAGATGTGTATAAGAGACAGGTACCATGCCGGTCACTATAAGACAGTGGGCGGTCATCCTGCGCTACGATTTCACGAAGACAATTGCCACAAACAATGTTCAGTTTGCAATAACTACAAGTCTGGTAATTTATCAGAATATCGGGCAAACTTGTTGATAAAGATAGGGTTAGAACGGGTTGAGTGGCTTGAAGGGCCTCATGATCCAGTCAAATATACCATTGAGGATCTGCAAGAGATGCTATCTAACTACCAAGCATTGAACAAGAAATGGGTACAGTCTCCACGCTAGACCGCAATGCTGAACAGGTGCTGGATGTTCTCCGCAGCCTGTTGGAGCAGTGTGAGGCTGGCAACATCTGCGGCGCTGTGATAGTGACCGAACACCTTGACGGGTTTAGCCTAGATATGCCTGGAACCTTCTCAACAGATCCCGATTCAATAGCTTCAATCACTGGCCGGTTGCAAATGGCCGCGCATTCGTTCTACCAGATGAGCTGGGAGTTTGACGATGAAATATAATACCACGACCGAGCACCTAGATTTCTGTAACACCGACTACCAGCGTCAGATAATTCAGATGACGTTGAACGGGATGAACCAGACTGAGATTGCCAAAGAGCTGGACAAACACCCCAAAAGAATACATAACGCACTTGCATCCGTTCACAATCGGGCAGCAATGCAGGGTGTAGCACCAGCTTATAATGTCAATCGCCAGACAGCTCCAGGATTTACCACCAAACGGGTCAGTACCGCCTACAACACCGACGGCGATATCGTTCTGCAATGGCACATTCAAGAGCCAGAACGGCAGAAGCTGGAAGAATTAATCGCTCAATTTGTGGAGGGATTCAAAGATGAAGTCTCGGGAATACACGCTCCCATTAACCCGCCCGCAGGCATTGATGACGATTATATGGTTAGCTATATTATTGGCGACCATCATCTTGGGATGCTTGCTCACCATTCTGAGACGATGGGCGAGGACTATGATGTCAAGATTTCGCAACGTCTGCTAGAAAATGCAGTTGATCGGCTGGTCAGTGTAGCGCCAGCGGGTAAGGTCGGTGTGTTAGTCAACCTTGGCGACTTCATGCACGTTAACGACTCCACCAGCTCAACCCCTAACAGTAAGAATCTACTCGATAGCGATGGCCGGTACTCCAAGACCATTAGAGCTGCCAGCAACGTCATAAAGCGCACGGTCTTGCGGATGCTTGAGAAGCATGCCGAGGTCTGGCTTGTGAATGTTCGTGGTAATCATGATCCAGATGCTGCGTTGTGGTTAAATGAAGTGATGAGGCTTTACTTTGAGGATGATCCACGAGTCAAAGTCTTTGACAACGCGTCTAAATTTATCTGGTGGCAGTGGGGTAAGAATCTAGTCGTGACCCATCATGGTGATCGGATCAAAATGTCCAACCTTCACGGGTCAATTGTCTCCAATCTCAGAAAAGAATGGGGCGAAGCGGAGCACGCATTTGTATGGACGGGTCACATACATCACAAGAATCAGGAGGAATATGGCGGCGCGTTGTTCGAGTCTTGGAACATCCTCGCACCCGCAGATGCTTGGCACGCTGGCTCTGGCTATGCCAGTTCTCGAAGTATGACATGCGTGATTCTTCACAAAGACTTCGGGGAAGAAGGACGATTAAAGGTAAACGTGGAGCGGATAAAATGAGCGCAATGGATCGGCAAATTTCTGGAAACCATTACAAAACCATGATGATCCAGCCCTTGGAATATGCGCTGGCTAATAATCTGGGGATTTGTGAACATGCAGTGGTGAAATACATTTCGAGGTGGCGCGATAAAGGCGGGGTGGATGATCTGAGAAAAGCCATACACTATTGCGAAATATTAATAGAGCGGGAAACGGCCCCAAAGGATCAACCTAAAAAGCCGTCTTGGTAGATTACAGTAGGATTGCTCCGATTACATAGCCAAACAGGAAAGCCACGATCATTGCCCCGCCTGTGAAGCGTGGCACCATTAGTTTATCAAGTTGTTTTTTAATCATCGGTTCTCCCTAATAATTTTGGTGATCGTTGGATCGCTGACCTTCAAGATTCGGGCAATGCCTCGCATACTTTTGCCTTGGTCAAGTCGTTCTAGCACTGCCGCTACTAGTTCGGCATGTGTCTCAAATGGGCCGGTAGCCCTTGGTCTTCCTCGGTTCATCGTATGCCCTCGCAGTTTGGTTTTAAGTTTTGATAGTCCGGCCAGTACCCTAGACAGACGTTATACCGGTACTCTTTGGACATGCTGACCTCGTGCTCATAGTCCCAATTTGAGACCCAGAGCAAGGCCGCGACAACTGCCGCAGCAATGCTGATTTTGGTTAATCGGTTCATGCTGCCACCCCCTGAAATGGGTCAAACGCAGGTGTTTTGACGTATTCAGCCTGTTCTACAGAGATGCCATTTGCTACCCTGCAAGCATTATCGAAACCGTAAACCGTACAGATAAACTCCGACCCGTTGCCGTCCTCGTCTTGCCAATACAAGCAAAATTGATTTTCCCGTGTGCCTGCCTCAACTGTTATTGTGTTTAACATTTTTTTTAATCCCTTAGTTAGTATCCAAGCCAGTATAAAACGTCCGAGCCGTGGTATTCTTCTCGGTCTCCTACTTCGTCGAAAAAGTCTTCAATCGGTACGCCATGCTTCATGATCTCGGCAATGGCTTCTTTTCGTGTAACTGTACATTCGAGTGCGTCTTCTAGTTGCATTACGCTGTCTCCATGTCATCGCGTACTAGGTCGCGTGCATCGTCGACAAGTTCGGCACAAAGCTCATCAAGCTTGGTCTGATTTGGGAACCACGGCCCGCCGTCAAAATAAGGTTTGTCATCCCAAACGCAAAAAGTAAGGATTCGCGGAACCATTGCGGAAACTTGGCTCCATCTTCCGCTTTCCTCATGGGCTAAATAATTCGCAAACTCCATCTTTACCCATCTCTGCAAATTTTTGTCATCTTCATAGTGAATGCGAACAACATCGCAATTTTGGTGGTAATGTTCTTGCCCAAGGTATGAGCCATCAAGCCAGCATCTAAACATGCGGCGCGTGAAGTGGTTAGAGTCGAGGATTGTTTTATCATAGCCTTCTGTACCGCTGTAAGAATCCGATAAACGGCTGGTGATTGCTTCTCTAAGTTCTTTTGACATTGTTGTAACTCCTTGCTGGTTTGGGTTTCGGCCTTGTGGCCTCGTCAGTACCAGTCCCTAACTGGTAGACCCTAAAGCCTTAGAAGTTCCAAGGCTTAGCGTTTAACTCATTGCAGATCTTATTGGCTTCTCGTGAACCCTTGACGTTGAACCGTTGACCGTCGGATAATTCGAGAATCATTTTCTTACCTTCTACCTGTTGGGCTTTGGCTGCGTTATATAATCGTGCTGTTGTCATGGTGTTACTCCTAGCTGATTTAATGTATAATTTGATACCACGAATGAGAATATAAAACATAACTTTAAACGTGTCAACTCTTTTTTTATGTTTATTATTTAATAGGGTAAAACATGCCTGATTTGCGCCACACGCTAGACAAGAAAACGGCCGATCGGCATTTCCCTGAGTGGTCTCATGGCGGCAAGGGATCGCACGCTAGAAAGAGTTCAACCGATTCCAGGGCTGCATATTCGGCCAACTGGGACAGAATCTTTGGTAAGGGTAAGAGTAATGACTAGTAAGAACCTACACACCAAAACAAGAAACAGATTAGCTCGGCAGGATGCATTGCGAGAGTACATGCAAGAAAGGGGATCAGTTCAATATCTTTTTGATATCATTGAGAAGATCGAGAAATTAGACCCTGAATCTGAGACATTTAGTCAAGATTTGGCTAAGTACTCTAAGGTGGTGGATGTACGGCATAAAATGCTCGGGAAATATCTGCCGGAGTTAAAGGCTACAGAAATCACGGGAGAAGGTGGCGGAGATCTTCAAATAACGGTGTCAGACTTTAAGAATGCCTGATATCTCTATTCCCCATCAGTGGGAACCTAGGCCGCATCAGATCCCATTCTTTAAGGCTATGGATTCAGGTGCAAAACGTGCCTGCATCGTATGGCACAGGCGAGCTGGTAAGGGCGCCGCTACTCTAAACTTTACAGCCAAAGAGATGTTCAAGAGGGTCGGTACCTACTGGCACCTATTCCCAGTTCAAACCCAAGCCCGTAAGGCCATCTGGTCGGGCATAGACTCAGAAGGCAGGCCGATACTCGAGCAAGTCTTTCCACAGGCCATAAGGAAGCGCACAAGCTCACAAGAGATGCTCATAGAGCTAGTGAACGGGTCAACGTGGCAGTTAACAGGATCGGACAATTACAACAATCTAGTAGGCAGCAATCCGGTCGGAGTGATATTTGATGAGTGGAGCCTATGTGATCCCAATGCATGGGGCTACATACGTCCGATATTGGCTGAGAATGGTGGATGGTCGGTATTCATCTATACGCCAAGGGGAAAGAATCACGGCCACAGTCTCTATCAGATGGCCAAGAAGTCGAACGAATGGTTCTGCCAGAATCTGACCATAAATGACACCAAGCGGGCCGATGGATCACCGGTCATATCATCTGACATCATCGACAACGAACGCTTAGAGGGCATGGATGAGGCACTAATCCAGCAGGAGTTCTATGGATCGTTTGAGGCTCAGATACCGGGCGCATACTATGCTGATCAACTGACAGCTGCAAAGGAGCAAGGCCGAGTCGGAAGGCTACCGATAGAACCATCATTGCAAGTACACACGGCATGGGATTTGGGCATTAGTGACGCTATGTCTATCTGGCTATTTCAGGCAATGGGCAAAGAGATACGATTGATTGGGTACTACGAGAACACGTCCAAGGGCATGGAGCACTATATCCAATGGCTGAACCAATACGCGACGACCAACAACGTGATGCTAGGATCACACCTTGCACCACACGACATAGAGGTCAGAGAGCTGACATCAGGCCGATCACGTAAGGAAGTGGCCAGAGAGATGGGCATATCATTCAGGACTGTACAACGACCGAGAACGAAGGCAGAAGGTATACAGGCAGTGCGACGGATGTTCCCTAGATTCTGGATTGATGACGAGAAGGCCGAACACGGGTACAACTGCATCGCATCCTATCATCGGGAATACGACGACAAGCGCCAAGTGTTCCGAGATACACCTGTACACGACTGGGCATCACATGGGGCCGATGCATTACAGACCCTTGCACTAGGATGGCAGGAATCAATGGTGTCAGGCCATAGACCACAACCGAGACAGGCCAAGGTGCAGTTTAGTGTCTTCTGATGCATACGTTGTATTTACTAACGACTCAGGCCATTGGTGGTCGCCGTTACTGCATCCGTTCATCAAGCACTGTTATCTGATGATGGCAGACCGAGGCCGCTGGTTGATCTATGCCAAGACCGAGCACTATGTAGACCTGTTTACTATCGATAGACAAATGGATAAAATCGAGGAGGTTATCATTGTTAAAATCGATCGTAAGACCGCGAGGCAATCATTATTCATGCTCAATACATGCGTAGGACACGTTAAACAGATTCTAGGCATTAACCGACCATTCATCTGGACACCATACCAGTTGTACAAGTATCTGGAGAAAACAAAATGAAGAAACCAAAGGCACCAAAGCCATCAGCTCAAGAAGTAGCAATAGACATCAGGCAGAAAAAGGCACTCGATGAGGAGATTGGAGAGCAGGAAGAACGGTTCAAGGCTCTAGCACGAGGCAAGCTAGGCTCTGCATCTTTATTGGGTGGTGCTCCACGTTCTAGGTCTGAGGCCGCTATGGGCGGCAGATCATCCAAGGGTGCTGCTGCTGGTGCTGGACGATCAATGCTAGGCGGTTTAGCTGGTGCTGGTAGACGTGGGGCTGCTGCTGCGGCTCAAGCTGGTTTAATGACTTCGACAATGGGCAGATAACATGAAACTTCCACCCAATCTAGGATCTATACAGGATCTCAAGACCCGAGAGGCTAGGGCCTTTGATGCTGAGTATTTATGGCACGACCAACTGTCGGACGTTTACGAATACTTCCTTCCCCAACGGAACCTGTTCGACAATCAGGATAAAGGCCAAAAGAAGATGGAGCGTATCTTTGATTCCACTTCTCTAACGTCTATTCAACAAGGGGCCAGTAAACTACAGGAGAACATTGCACCGATTTGGGCTAGGTGGGCCACGTTTAACCCGTCGAATGAAGTTCTCAAGCTGCTAGAGTCAGGCGACTTTAACGTCAGCGAGAGTCAGATCAGGGAAAACCTAGAAGAACAGGCCGTTATTGTCTTTGACTATATCAACCGGTCTAACTTCGGGACTCAATTCTATGAGGCCGCGCTAGATCTTTTGATCGGGACTGCTACCTTACGGATTGATGAGACCGACGACGAAGATATGCCGATTGTCTTCCATTGTGTACCGCAGAAAGGTATCGCATTTGAAGAAGGCCCGTATGGAAACATCGAGACCCACTGGAGACGGTTCAAGGTCAAGGCCAGATTGCTAGAACGGATGTGGAAAGGGTTCGAACCATCGGCCACCATTCAAGAAATGATCGACAACCAGCCCAATGCAGAGGTTGAACTGTCCGAAGGTGTCATCTTTGACCCCAAGACCAAGCGATACTACGGTTGTGTATGGGTTAAGCAGGAAGAACGCCTATCTTGGACAGAAGATTTTGGTGTTTCATCGCCTTGGGTAACGGGCCGGTACACTAAAGTCTCTGGTGAGGTGCGAGGTCGTGGGCCAGCCATGCAAACGCTGCCCGATGTACGGTCATTGAACAAGGCCAAAGAGTTTGTATTGCAGAAAGCCGCCATTGATCTAGCAGGTATGTACACTGCAACGGACGACGGGGTTACTAATCCCTACAATATGGTTATAGCGCCAGGTATTGTTATCCCAGTAGGCTCTAACAACACCAACAACCCATCGATCCAACGGTTAGACACGTCAAGTAGCCTAGCACTAGCGCAATTTGAAATCTCAGAACTACAAAATGCTATTAAACTTGCCATGTTCAACGATTTGAGAGATCCAGCAGGGCCGGTTAGGACTGCAACAGAGATAGCTATCGAGTCCAGAGAGCTAGCCAAGCGTATTGGTTCAGCATTTGGACGGTTGCAGACTGAAATATTGATCCCAATCCTCAAGCGAGTCGTGTCTATCCTGATTCGTCGTGGGTTAATCACGCCTATTGAGTTGAATGGCCGTGATGTAGAGATCAAATTTACGTCACCACTAGCACGAGCACAGGACTCCGAGGACATTTTAGCGGTACAACAAGCTGTAGAGTTTGTTCTAGCGACTGCTGGGCCTGACCAAGTGCAAATGGCATTTAAGATTGAGGACTTTGGAACCTGGGTAGCAGAGAAAACAGGTATGAGCTCTGAATTAGTCCGTGATGACGCAGAGAAAGAGAAGATTATCCAAGCTGGAGCGGAAGCTAAACAGATGGAGATGCAAGGTTCTACTCAACAACCACCACAACTACAGGCCGTTCAATGAGTTGGGAAGACTTAGAGATAGATACGGGGAAAGCACAGAAAGCACAGAGCGCAATCAGGGAAAAACAAGCCGAACTAGCCAAGGCTTATAACCGTTGCTTTGCAACTGACGACGGTAACAGGGTACTAGAAGACCTGAGCAAACGCTTTCTACTAGAGAACGACACTTCTCTTGCTGCACAGAATATAAACTATGAGGCCGCTTACCATAACGGGGAGACCGGAGTCATGAGGTTTATTGTTCACCAAATCCAGCAAGCGGAGAAGCTATGACAGAAGTAATGGAAGTAGAAGCACCAGCAGAAATTAAAAAGAAAGGACGACCCAAGAAGGAAGCCCCATCCGTCGAGGTAGTTTGCGACGAACGGGAATACTTGTTGAGCAAAGATTTTAAATTTGAATGGCTAGATCTGCTTGCGGCACAGTATGGGTTTGATAAGTTCGAGTATCTTCATAAATTTAAAGCGTTCAGATGTTACCGACAAGGTAAGCATGTTGATTGGATCGACGTTAACGATCTATCTTTGCTTAACGGCGGTAGACGGATTGACGAAATCCGGTTGAAGCACCAAGCGGTCAGTCCTAAGCGGGCTGTAATTCAATATGCGTGGAGATAACTATGAGTGAACAATCAGTAGAAAACGATGTTGCAGTAGAAGCACAACCAGTTAGTCTAGTAGATGCTGCCCAGCCAGAATTATCTGAGGGTGAGTATTTCCTAACTGACGGGATTAAAGGAACCGGTGAGGCACCAGAGTGGTACAAGTCTGACAGATACAAGTCAGTCGCAGATCAAGCCGCTGCTTATACTGAGCTAGAGAAGAAGTTTGGTGCATTCAAAGGTGCGCCTAAAGACGGCTACTCAATGCCCGAAGGTATCGAGAAAGAAGACGAGTTGATGCAAGAGCTAATGGGCTTTGCTGCTGAGACTAATATGTCTCAAGACTATTTTAATAAAGCGTGGGACTTGTTGTCTGCTCAATCAGAGGCCGTAGAAGAAGTATCTGCTGAAATTGAGATTGCCAAGCTAGGCGACAATGCAACGGATCGTATCAAGACAGTAGAACAGTTTATGAAGAATAATCTGGACTCTGAGGTCTACGAGCAAGTTCGTTATGCTGTTAACTCTGCTGACTCTATTATGCTGGTAGAGGCATTGATCAAGAGTACGGCACCGCAAAAGCTACCTATCGACGGGCATGTTGTTCCTGGTGGAATTACTTGGCCTGACATCGAGAAAGAGATGTTCCGAAAGGACGATAACGGCAACCTTCTAAGATCAGTAGACTCTAACCATGAGAAGAAAATTCAAGAAATGATGTTTGCTTTTGGTGGTGACAAGCCTAATGTTCAGGTATTCGGTTAGTTGCTTTTATAAAGTAAAATGATATTATATGTCTGTCAGGGACTCCCATCGCGGATCTGACAGATTTGGGTTGAAGGCTGACCGATCTGTCGGGCACTCAGTCAAAACCTCATAACCAGCAAATGTTTCATGTGAAACACTTGTGTAGATTATTATAAATTTTGAGGATTAGACTAATGTCAAAACAATTATCTTCTGTTGCGGTAACAGAATTTGACAGCATGGTTAAACACGCCTACCAAGGCATGGGCTTGCTGAAAGGTTCTGTAACTGTACGCAACAACGTCGTAGGTGATACCTACAAATTCCGTCGTCAAGGCAAGGGCCTTGCAAACCAGAAATCAACTTCAGATCTTGTAACTCCTATGGACGTAAGCCATGAGTTCAAGGTTGCCACGTTGGCTAACTGGAATGCGCCTGAGTACACCGACATCTTTGACCAAGCTGACGTTAACTTCGATGAGAAACAAGAATTGGCAATGACTATTGCTGGCGCTTTGGGTCGTCGTTGTGACCAGTTGGTTATCGATGCTATGGATGCCTCGACTCCATTAACAACTACTGTACCTGCTGGCACTACAAACTTAACTATGGCTAAGGTAATCCAAGCCCAAGTTGAATTGCGTGACCAAGGTGTACCAAACACTGACCTGTTCGCAGTCATTGAAGCTGAAGGCTTAGGTGGTTTGTTGAACGATGAACTGGCAACGTCTACGGACTATCAGAACATCAAGGCCCTGGTTTCTGGTGAGATCAATACCCTCGTAGGGTTCCGATTCATCATCATCGAAACTCGGACTGAAGGTGGTTTGACTGAAGCCGGTAACATCGTTGACTCATGGTTCTATCAGCGTCCTGCTGTTGGCTTGGCCGTTGGTATTGACATGAAAACTGAAATTAACTGGATCGCTGAACGTACCTCTTGGTTGAGTAATGGTATGTTGAAAGCTGGCTCTGTCGTTCGCGACGAGGGTGGTTTAGTTAAAGTTCAATACGATAAGACTGCGTAAGGAGAATATCATGGCTTTTGCACGAGATGGTTTATGCCGCATTGGCGGTTCTGGAAATGGTGGAAGCACTTGGCAGTATACTTCTGCTGATGCTAAAACTGTCGTTGATAACGCAGATTATTTTCTTGCGGCTATTAGCGAGTTGGCTGTTGGGGATCTTGTTATCTGCAAAGATACAACTGCTCCTGCGACCCCAGTAGTAACTATTACTTATATTAAGGCAAATAATGGCACGACCATTACTGCTGCTGCCGGTACTACTATTACGGCATAAGTAATACATTGAAACTGAACGGGGGGTCTTTACAGGCTCCCCATTCTTTCGAGTAATAATATGGCAACTAAAATCGGCGTAGTTAATGGTGCGTTAGTCTTGATCGGGGATACTCCAATCAACTCACTAATCGGCGGTTCTAGGGCGCAACAAGTTGCTAATACGTTGTATGACAGCATTGTCCGGTCTGAGCTAACAAAGCACAGATGGGGATTTGCTAGAGTAAAAGCACAGCTATCGCTTACAACGGAAGTTCCAGTCGATCAAGAATGGGACTCAATCTACCAGCTACCTTCAGATTTATTATTCCTAGTTAAGATATACCCAGGAATTAGATACCAGATTTATGGCGATAAAGTGTACGCTAACAATACAGGCCCACTTTACTGCGACTATATTTATAACGCTCCAGAATCAACATGGCCGCCGTACTTTACTCAGATGATTGAGTATGCGCTGGCTAAAGATTTTGCAACGAGCATCCGAGACAGTTCAGCATCACGACAAGAAATGTCTGCTGAGTATGTAAACGCTTCTAGGATGGCTCGATACACAGACTCCCAGCAATACCCAATGACACCTATCACGAGCAACCCTTTTGTTAACGTGAGGTTCTAGTGGCCAAGTCGCGCTTTATCCAAAATAACTTTGTTAGTGGAGAGTTATCTCCATTTATGCGAGGCCGTACTGATATTAATCAGTATTACCAAGGGTTGCAGACAGCTAACAACGTCGTTCTAGTCCCACAGGGCGGGGTCAAACGTCGTCCTGGCACTGAACATATTGATACTGTTCTAAATAAACTAGAGCGTCTAACGGCTCAAAATCCAGCTATGCCCAATGGCGGTACTGGATCAGTCGCTAACGATGGCAATGACGCTACTACTACGGCAACAACTGTAGCAATAGGAACAACAAATCCATACATTGTTGCGTACTACGACCGTACTGCAACGCCTGTACTAAAAACTACGGCAGTATTTGCAGACCTAAGACAAATTAGCCTGTCTAGCGGATCATCTACTGAGTTTGTTATACAGGACTCTCCTGACGCAATCGCATGGACTACCGTTAGCACTGTTCCACTACTCGGGACGAACCCACAAGACTTTAGAATTCCCATTGGATCAGCAAAAAGATATGTCAGATTAATTAGACTTGGCGCTACTAATCTAGGTGCTGCTACAGTCACATTGGCTGATTTTAATTTAATTACTCAGACCACTACGGCTGGAGATCCATCAGAATCTAAGCTGCTAAACTTTAGCGTAACAACTGATCGAAACTATTTGTTATCGGTTACTGACGGGAATATTAGGATTTTTAAGAATCCAGGAACCCATGTTGCCGATGTTAAAGTCCCGTACACTGCTGCCCAAGTAGCAACTATCAGGGATACGCAAACTGAAAGTGTCATGTTGCTGTTCCAAGAAGACGTGCCGCCACAGCGATTAATTAACTTGGGTACAGATGCAGATTGGTTCTTGGATGAAGCGCCATTCACCAACGTGCCTATGTATGACTTTGATGATGACCTGAGTCCTACTCCAGTTAATGAAATACAGGTAATGACACTAGCGTCATTTGTTGCTGGGGATACATTCCAAATAGATGTTGAAGGCATATTGTCAAAGAATATTACTTTTGCAGGAGATACAGGAGCGCCGCAACAGAATTCTACGGTATTCAACATTCAGAAAAACCTGCAAGAGATGCCTAATTTTGGAGAGACTGGTGTAGATGTAGTCAGATCAGGTGGTTCAATCTACACAATAACAATTAGCGGTGAGTCTACTAAGGATTTTGAGCTATTTTCTGGATTTGCTACTAGCGGTACTGCAAGCAAAACAATTACATTTGTGCAAAATCAAGTCGGGTCACCTAGAAAAGAACCTGTTTGGTCTGCTACTCGTGGGTATCCCAAGACTGCATGTTTTTTTGAGGGCCGGTTAGTCCTTGGCGGCACTAAATCTAAGACTGCATCAGTATTCTTTTCTAAGTCTGGGTCATTCTTTGACTTTGAAATTGACGACGGTGCTGATGATGAAGGTATCTTTGCCACTATTTCATCTCGCAAGCTAAACGAAATTATCGATGTCTATCCTGGCAGGAACCTACAGATATTCACTTCTGGGGCTGAGTTTTCTGTCACCAGTAAACCGGTCACGCCTACAAGTGTAGGGATAGCGCCGCAAACAAATCATGGTGCTGCGTATGTAGAGGTCGTAGATGTAGATGGATCTACTATATTCGTAGATAGAAACGGAAAGACTATTTACGATTTTGTCTATTCGTTTAACGAAGATGCTTATGTTGCCCATGACAGGTCGGTACTATCGTCTCAATTGATTAAACAGCCTACAGATATGGCTATGTTGTCTGGTACAACTAGCGAAGATGCTAATTGGTTATTCATAACGAACACTGACGGTACTGTTACAGTCCTTAATACGCTGCGAGCACAAGACATTAACGGGTTTACCCGATGGGAAACTGCATCTACAACGTATCCTACTGCTATTTCTGAGCCTGGAGTTATCACTAATGCCACGGTAGTAGACGATCAGTTGTATATGATTGTTAAACGAAAAGTAGACGCTCACAACACAACTGAATACCACGTTGAACGCTGGTCATTCGATCATTTGATGGATGATTCAACCATATTTAATCCTGGCCAAACGGACACTATTATTTCTGGCCTTGGCTATCTAAATGGGTTAACTGTTCAGATCGTAGCGGACGGAATTGTTCTGACAGAAAGAACCGTCAGTGGTGGTCAAATTACTTTAACGTCTGAAGAAACAGGCTATACCAATGTAGAAGTAGGGCTTAACTTCCCAGTAGAAATTAAGGGTATGCCGCTAAATACGAATATCGGCAGTGGTGAGAACCAGATGCGGATTAAACGTATCGTCCGCATGAACATCAGGGTCTACGAGTCCTATGGGTACTATGTAGACGGCCAACCAGTTCCAATTAGAGCGTTTGATTATTCTTTAAACTCACCGTTAAACACGTCACCTAACGCTAAAACTGGCATAATAGATGACGTACTAAACAATATAGGTTGGACTAGAGACGAGATGCCATCGATAACGGCACCAGACCCTACTCCTGTATTTATACAGATGATTGAATACGAGGTTGAATCATCGTGAACGTAGCGTTACAGAGCAATATCTACAAGGCACAGAACGTTATGCTGTCCATGCCACAGGCTGAGACTGAGACTAGGCACCATTTTGCCGATGGGATCTATGCTCGTGAGTTATTCATCCCTGCTGGGGTATGTCTGGTAGGCGCATTACACAAGACCAACCACCTATTTACGGTGTCTCAGGGCGAATGTGTAGCGGTAACGCACGAAGGACGAGAAGAAATCAAGGCTCCATACATGGGGCAGACTCAACCAGGCATGAAAAGGGTAATATACGCAATTACTGATACGGTGTGGACAACCTTCCACGTTACCGAGGAAACAGATGTGGATAAGATAGCAAATGAAATATTGGAGGCCGTATGACCTGGGTAATAACTGCCATAGCTGTTACTGCTACTTCTATAGGCGTGTCAGCTAGAGGCCAATATGTAGCTGGCAAGACCCAAGAGATTGAACTAAAACGACAGGCTGAAGAAGAACGTTTAGCTGCTCAAAGCCGTGAATTGCAGCGTAGAGAAGAATTAAACCGAGCACTTGCTGCTAATGTAGTAGGTCAATCTATGTCTGGGATCTCTGGAGAAGGAACGCCAGCTAGTATTGCATTGGCTAGCGCTGAAAAAGCAAGCCTTAGCGAAGCCACTATTGGCCTATCTGATAAATTAAAACAAGCTCAATTACGCCGTCAAGCAAGTTCGGCCAAACAAGCAGGATATTTAGCTTCTGCTTCTACTTTGCTTAAAGGTACTACTCAATTAATGGGATTAGCGCCTAGTGGAGGTTCAAGCAGCAGTTCAAGCGGAGGTTCAGGCGGCGGATCCAGTAGCGGATCAGGCAGCGGATCAAGTGGTGGAGCAAAAGCATAATGGCCCAGAAGCCTATTGGATATTACGGAGAGTTCAGACCCACGGGAGTAGATACATCTGCTGCGCGTAGGTTTGAGGCGCTTGCTGGTCTAGCGGGACAAGTAGGCGATATTGCTGCTGCATTTGGCAAAAAGAAAGTTGCAGAACAGGCATTCTTAAAAGAAAAAAACGATATAGCTGCTGCTGAAAAAGCGGCAAAACTTGCTGGTAATGCGTCAGCTATTAGTGCTACTCCGTTAGAGTTAAGAGAGTACGATGATGTTAAAACTTACGAGGAAGATAGGGCTTTTAACGCTACTGCTGAAGCTGCATTCACTGCTGGAATTCAAAACGAAATAACTGGCATAGTATCAAGAGCCGAGGCCGCAAACCCAGAAGACATTGAAGGGTATAGAAACCTAACGTCAAGCGGTATGAACGGCTTGCTTAGTGTTGCTCCAGAAGAAATGAAGCCAGCTTTTGAAAGCTATTTTTCACAGTTAAATCAAACCTCTGCATCTAGGATTTGGAAAGCTCAACAGAAGAAGCAGAACGATATTGATTCGGCAACAATTCAAACGGCATTAGTCGATCAATCTGTAAACCTTGTCAATCTTGCAAGAAGTAACGATGCAGAACAATTGCGTAATGCAGCGTTAACTTGGGTTGAAACAGGCAAACAAGGAGTTGCTAAAGGTTTAGTTGATAGCGGCAAATTTGCTACTCAAACAACAGAACTCAGAGATCGATTAGCAACGCAATCTGCCCTTGGGAGATTTGATTCAATAATCAGAAATGAAGATCAAACAGTAGAGCAAAGGATTGAATCTGGTCAAAACGTAATTGATCAAATTAATAAAAGAGATACGTTTCAGGTAGAAGACCCGTTTGATCCTGAAAAGATGATTACGCTAGATGCTGATGAAAAAGATGCTCTTGTAAAAGATCTAGAAAGCGAACTAAAAGACTTTGAATCTGAAGAAATCAAGAAGGTTGAATCAGAGATTCAAGACAGCAGATTTACGCAAATTTCTAACTATTCCTCTGCAATGGAAACGGTTCAAGATGTTTCAATAAGCGATAATAATAAATTATTTGCTATTGCTGAATCAGAAATGAAAGGAAACATTGGGCGAGAAGAAGCCGTATTGCTTAGAAGGTACGTTACGTCAGCTAAAGCCCTCAATGCTGTTACAAATTCTGAAGTCATGGGGGATATTGTAGCTAGAGCATACGATCTAAATGCCGATTTTGACATGGATGCTAACTCAAATAACTACTTGCAAGGCGTAAACAATCTTAGAGAAGACATATTGATTGCCAGATCAAAGGGCGATCTAACTTCTGACGATGAATTAAAGTTAAACAATCAACTAAAAACCCTGACTGCTGCAAAAATTGCAGGAGCAACATCAGAAATTGCTCAGGCTAATTCAAAAGCAGACCGAACAATCAAAGAATCATTGCAACCGGATTTATGGGGTGTTGCTAGACGAGACTTATTAGACGCTGTTCGTTTAAAAAAGCAAGAAATTGAAGACGAAGGCCGCGCAGTAAATAAGCGGGACGAAATAAATTTATGGGCAGAACTGGCTCCAAGCGTAGTATCTAGAATACAAGAAAAAAGACGTGGAGAATCAATAGAAAGAGTTAACAGAATTCTTGCAATTCCCACGGTTACTACTCAAGCGGAATTTGATGCGTTACCTGCTGGCGCTAAATTTATTGAAAATGGCGTACAATATGAGAAGCCTTAATGCCTAGTCAATTTGGTGGAATACCAGTAGAAGAACCTAAAGAGGCTCAACAAAGTTCATTTGGTGGCGTGTCATTAGATGTATCTGAGCCTGTGCAAGTCAATATTCCAGAGACTAATTCTTTAGCACTGGGAAATACAATCAAGCCCGACACAAAAGATCCAGAAGGCATTGAGCTATTAGATGAGGCCGACGCTCAACGGCAGCAAATGATTGCTTTAGCATCAACTAGATTTCCGCCTGATGTAGTAGAAGGCTGGAAAGACAACCCGATTGGTTTTGGTGAGACTGGAGATTTTTTAACTTGGTCTCAAGTTTTGCCTGGTGGCGGCATTGCTCAAGGCGTAGAGGCATTAAATATTCTTTCTGTCTCAAAAAAAGTCGAAGCTGGAGAAGAATTAACTACTTCAGAGCAGTCTACATTAGACGAATTTGTTAACAAGCAAATAGAAATGTCTGTAAGAGGTATGACTTATGGCGGTGAATTTCGGTACTACGGATCTCAAATGCCAGCGTTTATGCTTGAATTTGCTGCATCTGGAGGCCCAGGAAAGGCCGTTCAAACTGCAACTGTACAGGCAATAACAAAAGGTGTTGCCAAAAGTGCATTGCAACAAGCTACTGCAAAACAAGTTGGACGAGTAGCAAGAGTAGCTACCCAGTCAGGTCTTATGGTTCCAATGGGGATCGCTAATTATGGCGAGCAAAGACTTGGGCCTTGGATGGTTACTGATAAAGGCCAGTTGATTTTTACGGAATCTAAAGATACTCCTGCCCTGAGTGCATTAAAGGCTTATGCTCATGTTAGCGCAGAAGTGGCTAGTGAATTGTCTGGCGCCACTATTGCTAAGTACGCAATCAATCCTGTTACTAAACGGTTAAAAACACCGCTAATCAATGGGATTAACAATCTGCCAGAAGGTTTAAAGCTGGGATTGTTTGAGGCATACAAGAAAATTAAGCCTAACGCCACCATA
>OJGP01000098.1_pt1 | contig 17819 bp, 13 predicted proteins | sample 1594701 | NCBI WGS metagenome assembly OJGP01 (sample SAMN05416863, study PRJEB24817) | seawater metagenome | isolation source: Sea water | place: Canada:Atlantic | collected 2013-11 | reverse complement strand
AGCGTCAGATGTGTATAAGAGACAGGATTTAGTAATTCAATAAAAGATGATACGTAAAATATCCTACAGGCTACTCTTAATTTTATTTTGTACACTTTTTAGCTGTCAGAATTCTGAGGTACTTTTTGAAGATGCACTTTGTATTGAAAATATTTCCACCATTGATCCTGAAATTGGATTATTAGAAAACCAAACCATTATTATTAAAGCAGGAAAAATAATTCAAATTTCTCCTTCTCAAGACCTTCAATTAGCCAAACAAAATACCATTATAGATGGTACCGATAAATTTATGATTCCTGGGTTATGGGATGCTCATATTCACTTTTCTTTTATCAAAGAAATGGCTCCTAATATGTTGGATTTATTTTTAGCTTATGGTATCACTAGTGTGAGAGATACTGGGGGAGATATTAATTTTGTAAATATTTGGAAGGAAAAATCGTTAGCTAATCCTGAAAATGCTCCAAGAGTGATGGTAGCTGGGCCACTTCTTGATGGCAACCCAAATGTGTATGATGGGAGTGATCACAGTCATCCTCCTTTATCTGTGGGATTAAAAACTGTTGAGGATGTAACTAACAAAATTATCGAATTAGATAGTTTGAAAGTAGATTTCCTTAAGGCATATGAAATGTTAACTCCAGAACAATTTAAAGAGGTCACAAAACTTGCTAAAGAAAAAGGACTTAAGGTAACTGGCCACGTACCATTAAGTATGGATGTAATTGGTGCCTCTAATGCAGGATTAAACAGCATGGAGCATTTTAGAAACTTAGAATTGTCTTGTGCCTCTAATTCAGATGAATTATTACTAGAAAGACAACAACTATTAGCCTCTGGAAAAGAGGATAAAGGAGGGGTTTTGCGCTCAAGAATACACAAAAAACAAAGAGAGATCGCTCTTAAAAATTTTGATGTAAATAAAGCAAATGAAGTTTTAGAAGTCTTGAAAAAAAATGATACTTGGCAAATTCCAACACTCACATTAAATACCGCTTTTGCAAGAAGACCCTTTGCTGCAAAAGATTGGCAGAAAAGTTTTTCTTATTTACCAAAAAACATACAAGAACAATGGTTAAACTACATCAACAATCTAGTAAAATCTGAGGTAAAACCATTTGATGAAAAATATGCTAAATGGATGTTTAATATGACCAAAAGAGTTCATGAAAAGAGAATTAAAATTATGGCGGGTACAGATACCCCAATTTTCTTTTTAACACCAGGACTTAGCCTTCACGAAGAGTTAGCAGTTTTAGTAGAAGCTGGCTTATCTCCTTTAGAGGCTTTGAAAAGTGCCACTACAAATCCTGCAGCCTACTTTAATTTAGAAAAAGAGTTGGGAAAAATTGCAATAAACAATTGGGCAGATTTAGTCATCCTTAATGCAAATCCTTTAGAAGACATTAACAATACAAAGGAAATTAATGCAGTGATAAAACAAGGAAAATATTTTAACCGAGAACACTTAGATGGTTTATTAACGAACTTAACTACAAAAAAATAGTCACATTTAATTACCAGTTAAAGTTTATCTGCTAGCTAGTGCTTTTGCACACAACCAGCCACCCGTCCAAGCATTCTGAAAATTAAAGCCTCCTGTAACTGCGTCAATATTTAACACCTCACCCACAAAAAATAAATTATTTTGTAATTTACATTCAAAACATTTAAAGTTAATCTCTCTTAAATCTACGCCACCGGCCGTTACAAACTCTTCTTTAAAGGTACTTTTCCCTTTGGCAGTAAAAACACTTTTAGTCAGTTGATTTGCCAGGGCATCTATCTGATCATGACTTACATCTGCCCAATTAAAAGTAGTTTTAATAGTTGTAGCCATTACAAAACGTTCCCACAATCTTTTTGGAATCTCTTCAAAAGGAGATCGAACAATGACTTGTTTTTTGGAGTGTTTCTTTTTTAAATTTAACAACACATTTACAATTTTATGAGTAGGTCTAGAGAGCCAATTTACCTGTACTTTATACTCGTAATTTTTTTCTGCCAACACTCGTGCTCCAAAAGCAGAGAGCTTTAAAATAGCAGGACCACTCATGCCCCAATGTGTAATTAATAATGGGCCTGAAGCTTCTAAGTTTGTATCTTCTAATTGAACAGTGGCATTAGGAACCGATATTCCTAACAAGTCTTTAATTCTATTATCTTTAATATTAAAAGTAAACAATGAGGGCACGGGAGAAATAATGGAATGTCTTAACGCTTTTGACAACTCCCAAACCTTTTTACTACTTCCTGCTGCCATAACCACAGCATCACAAACAAACTGCTGTTCTTTGGTAATTACTAGCCAAGAATTGTCTTGCTTTTGTATGGTGGTTACTCCATGATTTTTCAGCACAGAAATTCCTAAACGCTTCGTTTTATTGAGAAAACAATCTACAATGGTTTGTGATGAATTGGATTCGGGAAAAACACGATTGTCTTTTTCTATTTTTAGAGGAATTCCATTATTCTCGAACCATTCAAAAGTATCACCTGTCATAAATTGATGAAAAGGGCCTAATAATTCTTTTTCACCTCTTGGATAAAATTGCACTAATTCTTTGGGCTCAAAACAAGCGTGGGTAACATTGCAACGTCCACCCCCAGAAATTTTTACTTTTTGCAGTACTTCTTTGCCTTTTTCTAGGATGGTAATGTCTAGTTCAGGATTCATTTCCTTAGCATTAATTGCTGTGAAAAATCCTGCGGCACCTCCACCAATAATGATTACTTTTTTCATAACACCATATCTGAATACCTAAGAATTGTGGTGTATCCTTTAGTTTTAAAATAGTGAGGAGTGTTTTTATCTCCAGTGGCTAAAATAAAATCTCCACCCCATGCACCAAGGCTTTTCAGAGTTCCAAAATAGTCAGGAAACAAACGTTCTTTCACTGTAGGCAACTCAATAATCGAGGAAATAATTTTTTCATGTTCTTGAATCAGTTTTTTAAATTCTGAAAGCTTTTGTTCATGAATGAGTTGTTTAGAAATTTCTGAAACAAGTTGTATTTCGTTATGTATTTTTTCTCGCTTCTCTTTAAACCTAGCTATTCCAGCTTTACTATCTTGTTTTTTATTCAAATGAACAAAAAATAGCTGATCACTAAAACTAGGCGTAAAATCTACTTGTTTTACAACTGGTTGTTGGTTATTAACCTGATATAAAATTGGGGTCTTGTGTTTTGCATTGGCAATATCATATCCACTTCCTGAAAATGAATTCCACAACAATTGAAAAGCATCAACTTTTGCCCATTGCGCAATATTATTAATTAGTGTAGAAGAAGTTCCTAAACCCCAATCTCTGGGAAACGTAAGATTGGTTTTTACCAAAAACCCTTGTTCAGGTTGTAAAAATTCTGGATTTAATTTTCTGGCTTCTACTAAAATATCTTGAAGTGTTTCGGCAATAAAATCTGCACTTCCCTCTTTTTCAGAATTAAATGTAGCATTAACTAATCTAAGTTTTGGTAACTCAAAAACAGCCTCAAACCAACAATCTCCTGCTTTGGTGAAACTTCCCCAAATTAATTGCGGTTCCTTAATTTTTTCTACTGATAAATCTTGCCCAAATTTGGTAGGAACTGCCAAAGCAGTGGCTCCTTCTAACACAAGATATTCTCCAGTGAGCAATAATTTTCCGTTAGAGTAGAATGTATTCAAGATTATTTGGTATTTCTTATTTCTTCAAACTTATCAACCACAGCACTATGAGTAACCGTTTTGCCCTCAAAATAATTAGCTATTACTGTTTTCTCCTGATCATTTGCACCCAATTGGTTTAAAATATTCATCAGATGCATTTTCATATGACCATGCTGTATTCCTTTGGTGGTTAAAGCCCTAAGAGCTGCAAAGTTTTGAGCCAAGCCTGCAGTTGCCATAATCATCATTAATTCTTTTGCAGAGGGTTGTTGTAACATTCCTAAAGATAATTTTGCTAGAGGATGTAAAGAAGTTAGGCCTCCTACGGTTCCAACAGCCAATGGAACTTCTATCCAAAAACGAAAAACACCATTGGTAATTTCACAATGCGTTAAGCTGGTATAATGTCCAGACCTAGAAGCATAAGCATGCACTCCTGCTTCAATGGCTCTAAAATCGTTACCGGTAGCTAATACAACTGCATCAATACCATTCATTATCCCTTTATTATGTGTGACAGCTCTGTGGGGTTCTACGCTAGCAATCTGAACAGCTTGATGAAATTTCTTTGCAAATTGTTGGGGATTTTTTCCACCTAATTCTTCAATAGTACAACTTACTTCCGCTCTAACTAAACATTCTGGAACGTAATTGGATAAAATACTCATTACTATTTCTACAGCATCACTTCTAAATTCTTTAGCTATGGCCTCTAGACAAGAATTAATAAAATTTGCCCCCATAGAATCTACGGTTTCAAAAGTGACATGAATTTGATAGTAGTTTGATAGTTTCTCAGTTTTATCTATCAATTGAATATCTAGAATACCTCCACCACGTTTTTCCATATTTTTTGTAATGGATGCTGTAGCTATTTTAAAAAGCTCTTTTTTTGAATTGAAATACTGTATCAATTCACTTTTATCTCCATCATACATAAAATGTACCTGACCTATTTTAGTAGTAGAAAGCACTTCAGCTTTAAAACCTCCTCTTGTACTCCAAAATTTAGCCACTAATGAAGCTGCTGCCACTACAGAACTTTCCTCAATAACCATAGGAATTGTATAAGAGGTATTGTTTATAAGAAAGTTAGGCGCAACACCATAGGGTAAATAAAAGTTAGAAATGGTGTTTTCTATGAAATCATCGTGTAATTGTTGCAATAATTCATCTGAATTCCAATATTTTTTTATCGTAGAAATTATTTCTGTTTGATCTGTAAAATAATTAGTAGCTAACCAATTAATTTTTTCTTCTTTGGTTAGTTTAGAAAATCCGGAAATCATTTTAGACATCGATGTCATTTTATAGTGTGAGGCAAAGATAAATGAAACAATGAAAACAGTAATATGAATTCAATATTTATACTGTTTTTAAAGTTTTTTTGACGATTTTTCCGTAAACTTGGCAATCAATTCCTAAATCTGTAATTATAGAATGAAGAAATTATTTATTTTAGCTGTCATCACACTTCTTTTTAATTGTGAGCAACCTACCACAAATAATTCAAATAACGCTTCAAGAACAGAAAAAATAACACTAGAAGATATCTGGGGATCTACGTTCTCTACCAACAGAATGAATGCCTTAAATTCTATGAACGGAGACTATTATTCTCTCTTAAATAGAGATGAAAATGGGTTTACTACAGTAGATCAATACAGTTACTTAAATTTAGAGAAGGTAGCAACTGTTGTAGATGGAAAAACTCTTAATAACTTACAAAAATTTGAGTCGTATTCATTTAACAATGATGAATCAAAATTAATTTTAGGAAAAGACATTCAAAAGGTTTATAGAAGATCTACAAAAGGAACCTACTACGTATATACTGTGAACTCAAAAAAAATTCGCTTAATTGGAGAACAGATTCAAGAACCAACCTTTTCTCCCGATAGTAAAAAAGTAGCTTATGCAAAAAACAACAATCTATTCATTTTAGACTTAACCACAAATACCACTAGACAAGTTACTTACGATGGAAAATACAATCATATAATCAATGGAACTACAGATTGGGTGTATGAGGAAGAATTTGGTTTTGTTAAGGCTTTTGAATGGAGTAATGACAGTAAGTTTATTGCTTTTTTACGTTTTAACGAATCTAAGGTTAAAGAATTTTCTATGGGGGTTACTGGGAATCAGCTATACCCCAGCCAACATGTGTTTAAATATCCTAAAGCAGGAGAAGACAATGCAAAAGTTTCGCTGCACACCTATAATTTAAAAGCTAGAGAATCAAAGAAAATAGCTTTAGGTAATTATGAATACATTCCAAGACTACAATGGTCTAATTCTAACCCTATTCTAATTGCTACTACTTTAAATCGACACCAAAATGATTTAAAACTTCACAAAATAAATGCACTAAATACTAGTTCATCTCTTTTACTGAATGAAAAGGATGATGCGTATGTAAGTGTGAAAAATGATCTTACATTCCTAGAGGACAATAGTTTTATATGGACCAGCGAAAAAGATGGTTACAATCATATTTATCATTATGACTTTAATGGAAAACTTATCAATCAAATTACCAAGGGCAATTGGGAAGTAACTAAATATTATGGTTTTAATAAAGAAAAGAAAACCATCTACTATCAATCTGTAGAAAACGGGGCTATTAATAGAGGAGTTTATAGCATTCGTTTAGACGGAACAACTAAAAAATTATTAAGCAATAACGCTGGAACAAATACTGCTGCGTTTAGCAGAAATTTAAATTACTTTATTAACACGTATTCAACTACAGAAACACCTCCTATTTATTCGCTTTACTCTGCTGAAGGAACTATGATTAAAGTGATTAAAGACAACTCAAGCTTAGAAGATAAGTTGTTAACTTATAGTATTAGTCCAAAAGAATTTTCAACCATCAATATCAATGGAAATGATCTTAATATGTGGATGATTAAGCCTCTTGATTTTGATGAACAAAAACAATACCCACTTCTGATGTTTCAATATTCAGGACCAGGCTCTCAACAGGTTGCTAATAGATGGAACGGCACCAATGACTATTGGCATCAACTATTAGCTCAGCAAGGGATGATTATTGTTTGTGTAGATGGAAGAGGAACAGGTTTAAAAGGGAGAGATTTCAAAAAAATAACCCAAAAAGAATTGGGTAAATATGAAGTAGAAGATCAAATTGCTGCTGCCAAAAAATTAGCAAAACGCAACTACATAGATAAAAATAATATTGGTATATGGGGTTGGAGTTATGGAGGTTTCATGAGTACAAATTGTCTTTTAAAAGGGAATGATATTTTTACCACTGCTATTGCGGTTGCTCCCGTTACTTCATGGCGATTTTATGATACCGTATATACAGAACGTTATATGCAAACACCACAAGAAAATGCAAGTGGTTATGATGATAATTCTCCTATAAATTATGCAGATAAACTTCAAGGTAATTATTTATTAGTTCATGGGACAGGAGATGACAATGTGCATGTACAAAATTCTAGGAGAATGATTAATGCTTTGGTAGCGGCTAACAAACCTTTTGAGATAGCCATGTATCCAGACAGAGCTCACGGAATCAGAAAAGGTGAGAACACTCGCCTACATTTGTATCATAAAATGACTAACTTCATCGCTCAACATTTGATGAAAAATTAAAAATATACAATCCAATAAGTAAACCTAAACAAGTAAACTGATGAACACAATTATGAAACAACCACACGAAAAAGAAATCTTTGGACATCCTGCAGGATTGTACGTATTATTTTTTGTAGAAATGTGGGAACGATTTTCCTACTATGGGATGAGGGCAATACTCACATTATTTTTAGCAGCCCCTGTTATTATGGGTGATCCACAATCGGGTTATGGTTGGTCAAATGCTGAAACCTTATCTTTTTACGGAACCTATACTATGTTTGTCTATTTAACCTCTATCCCTGGAGGATGGATTGCAGATAAATTTATTGGTCAGAAAAAAGCAGTCATGGTAGGCGGACTTTTATTATGTCTTGGTCATGGTATTCTTGCAGTTGATGCACAATGGGCCTTTTTTAGTGGCTTAGTTTTTATTGTTCTTGGAGTTGGACTATTAAAACCCAACATATCCACTATGGTAGGGGGTTTGTATAAACAAGGAGATGACAAAAGAGATATAGGATTTTATATATTTTACATGGGTATTAATTTAGGAGCTTTTTTAGGGGCTTTAATTGTTGGAATTGTTGCTGCTAAATGGGGTTGGCATTATGGTTTTGGATTGGCTGGAATTGGAATGGCTTTAGGACAAGTGATGTATTTTTATGGTTTAAAATACTTGACAGGTGTTGGTGATTTTCTTGGTGCTAAAGATTCTTTGAACAAAGAAGTGATGAAAAAGCCTTTAAATAAAAAGGAAAAAGATAGAATGCTAGTGATGTTTTTATCATTCTTGATCATAATTGTTTTTTGGGGTGCCTTTGAGCAAGCAGGTGGTTTAATGAGTTTATATACAGAACAAAAAACAGACAGAATACTCTCCTTCTCTTTGCCTCTCATAGGAAATGAAGTTCCAGCAGCGGTATTTCAATCAATTAATGCTTTTTTCATTATAATTTTTGCAACTCTCATTGCGAATTTTTGGTTTAAATGGGCCAAAAAAGGAAAAGAATCTTCTTCGTTATTTAAAATGGCTATCGGGGTAATTATTATGGCTTTTGGCTTTTTCTTCATGAGTAAGGCTAGTACAGAGGTAGTTATGGATGGTGATAAAATTGTTGAAAAATCAGCTATGATTTGGTTAGTTTTAGCCTATTTATTTCATACCATTGGAGAATTATGTGCCTCACCAGTTGCATTGTCTTTTATAACAAAGTTAGCACCATTAAAATATGCTTCTTTTATGATGGGAGCTTACTTTGCTGCAACAGGTTTAGGAAACAAAGTAGCGGGTCTAGTTGGAGAATTATCTAAAGACGCTGGGGAGTTTGAGGTGTTTACAGGAATTGCTGTTTTTTGTACAATTTTTGGTCTATTAATCATAGCCATATTAAAACCTCTCAAAAGATTAACTCACGGCGCCGAAGAATTAGAAGTAAGCTAGTAATATTTAGATGAAATTTTATCATTAATTAAAACAGAAATTATGACAACAGATATCGAAAATATGTTTAAAGACAAAGTTCTTGGCCACCCTGCAGGACTTTTTGTTTTATTTTTTACTGAAATGTGGGAACGTTTTTCTTATTACGGAATGCGTGCCATATTAGTAATATTTTTAACAGGAGCCATTACAGGAAATAACCCTGGTTGGGGATGGGATACCTCTGCAGCATTATCTCTGTTGGGAACCTACGCTTTGTTTGTCTACTTAACTCCAATTGTTGGAGGTTGGCTAGCAGATAATAAAATAGGCTATAGAATGGCTGTTGTTATTGGAGCACTTTTAATGACGCTAGGACATGCTTCCATGGCAATTGAAACCCCAACATTTTTATATATAGGTATTGCATTGCTTATTGTTGGTAATGGTTTTTTTAAACCTAATATGACTTCTATTATTTCAAAGATGTATGCTGGTAAAGACGAAAAGAAAGATGGTGCATACAACATATTTTATATGGGTGTAAATGCTGGTGCATTCATAGGGATCATGCTATGTGGTTGGGTTGGAGAAAAAATTGGATGGAGCTACGGTTTTGGTTTAGCAGGAATCTTTATGTTTTTAGGAATGTTACAATTTTATTATGCGCAATCAATTTTTGGTAGCCTAGGTGATAAACCAAAAAAAATAGAGTCAAATACTACCAACACAACTAGTAAGAATAAAACTGAGGAGAAATTGAATCCATTTTCAATGCTTGATTATGCATTGATTGTTGTTTTTATTGTTTCAGCATTAATATTTATTATCAATGACCCTTTAAGTAAAATAGGGAATATTAATACTTTGAACTTTTCAATTGCAGGAATGTCTGATTCATTATTTTTTGCACTTGTAGCAGCCATAACCTTTATTATTTTATTAATTGTAAGAATTCCTAGATATACAAGAATAGAACGTGATAGAATGATTGCCTTTACAATTTTTTGCTTGTTTACAATCTTCTTTTGGGCTGCTTTTGAGCAAGCGGCAGGTTCGTTACCCATCTACACCAGAGATTTTACAGATAGAATTTTAGAGGGTACTGCCGGATCTATATTTAAAGTTATTGATTTGTTAGTAACTGTAATACCAATGGTAGTAATAACTTATGTACTTGTGAAGTTATTTAATAAAACATTTAATAAAATTAGCTTATCTAATATTATTTTAGGAATTAGTTTTTTAATTGTTTGGGCAATCATCATTTATAAATTGTACACAGAATTTCAAGCAACTGAAACAGAAGTTCCTATTACTTGGTTTGCCATTTTGAATTCTTTATTCATTATCATCTTTGCTCCATTATTTACAAAACTATGGGATAGTAAGTATAATCCTCCAGCATCAGTAAAATATGGCCTGGGTTTGATTATTATGGCTATAGGCTTTGGTTTTTTAGCATTTGCTACAAAAGATATTCCTTTAGGAGCAAAAACTGCTAAACTAAGCATGATATGGTTAGTACTAGCTTATTTATTTCATACGTTAGGCGAATTATGTTTATCGCCTATGGGACTATCTTACTTAAGCAAATTAGTTCCTGCAAGAATGGTGGCATTCATGTTTGGAGTATACTACTTAGCCATCGCTATAGGGAATAAATTAGCCCATTATATTGGAGGTGATATTGAGAAAATATCTCAGGAAAGCGGTCTCTCTTATTTCTTCTTAATTTTTACAATAGTTCCCATAGCTTTAGGTCTTGTGTCCTTTGCACTTCATCCGTTACTCAAAAAACTAATGCATGGAGTTCGGTAATCATAAATAAAAAAATAAAAGAAGGCATCATTATTGATGCTTTTTTTTTGTGTAAATTTGTCAATAGAAATTCTTTTAAAACCCATGAAAAAAATAGTTGCTATTATTTTTTTATTTTTTTTGACCAGTCATTTCTTTGGTCAAAAAGTGAATTGGATCTCTTTTGATGAAGCCGTAAAATTAACAAAAGAGAATCCAAAACCCATGTTAATAGATGTGTATACAGATTGGTGTGGTTACTGCAAAAAAATGGACAGGATTACCTACAATAATGAAATTATCTCATCGTACATCAATGAAAATTTTTATCCTGTAAAATTAGATGGTGAGCAAAGGGAGGATTTAATTTACAAAGACTATACCTTTAAATACCAATCCTCTGGAAGAAAAGGATATCATGAGTTTGCAGCTGCATTGCTAAATGGAAAACTAAGTTATCCTACAACTGTTTTTATGGATGAAGAGTTGGGCATATTAGACAGAGTTCCAGGATATCTTTCTCCAGATATTATGGAACAAGTGATCACGTATTTTGCTGAAAAAAAATACAAGACTGAAACATGGCAAGACTATATTAAAGGGTTCGTAAGTAACTTAAAATAAATTCTACAATTTTACTTTTTCAAAATATATGCTCCTTTTTCACGAGTAGACCAAAAAGATGTTTTTGACTCTAAGCATGAAGCTTTCCAGAGACTAACATAACTTTTATAATTAGACCCGTCTGCAATAACTAATGTTGGATTAAGCCTTTTAATAAGGCGTTCTAGATTAATTTTCGGAGATTGACGTAACACTAAAATTGGTTGTTGCAAGCCTTTAATATCATAATTTCCATTGGTATCAATAAATAAAACAACTTGATTATCTATCTGTAAAAAATTTGAGATTTCGTGATAGTTTACAGCTTTGATTCGCTCTCCTACTGTATAATTTTTTAATACGTTTTGATTGTGAATTAAAGTATCCATATTGTGGTATACTTCTAAACGTGCTCCTGTTCTATTCCCTACAATTGAATTTCTACTTTTGTGAAATACTATAAATTGATGAGTAATTTCTGTTTTATACTTCTCATAAAAACTTACAGTTTGGTAGACTAAAACAAGACTTAAAAAAAACATACATCTTTTTGCATTTTTTTTTAAAATAAACTGAAAATAAGCTATTATGAGTAAATACAGAAAAAACATTTTTATTGCGGAAAATGAAATGTCTGAAAATAAAAATGTTTCTTGCTTAGCTATGAAAACAACTGTCTTGTTAAGAACAGAAATAACACCGCCATAAATAGTAACCATAAACGCAGGGAGTACTGAATAGTAAGAGAGTACGACAACAATAATTCCTATACCTAAAATAACTCCCAAAAAAGGTATAATTAGCAAATTAGAAACAAAAAATAATCCTGGAAATTGATGGAAATAAAATAGACTAAGGGGTAAAACTCCTATCTGAGCCGCTAACGAAACGGTAAATAATTGCCATCCTTTTGCTGCGATATATAATTTAGGAGTCCATGCATTATAAACCAAAGGCTGAATCCAAATAATCCCAAAAACAGCAAGATAACTTAGCTGAAAACCTATGTCAAATAAAAATATAGGCTTCCATAATAATATGATAAACATAGAAAAAACTAAAGACTGTTCTACAGCATTTTTTTTATTAAAAAATTGTCCTAGAGCTAGGGCAGAAAACATAGTAACAGCTCTTGTTACGGATGCAGACATGCCTGCCAATACTGCAAAAAACCATAGAAATGAGATTATTAAGACTAGTTTAATTAATTTACCCCTTTTTACACGCTCTAGTGGTTTTAAAACAAAAGAAAGTAGCACTAAAATAATTCCTACATGTAATCCAGATATCGCTAAAATATGAACGGCTCCAGCTTTAGAATAATTGGCAGTTAATTCATCAGAAATATCTTGTCGTTGCCCTAATAATAAAGCATTCATTACTGACAACTCATCCTTAGAAAAATTATATTGCTCCAATGATTTTTGAATTTTTAATCGAATCGTGTGGATGACTCCTAAGGGTGAAGAATCGTCTAAATCTAGGAATAAAATTTCCTTTTTTGTTGAATATATTTGTTGGCGAATTCCTTTATTTTCTAGATATTTTTTATAATTGAATTGATGTGGATTTAATGGTTCATGAACCCCTACGAAATTATTTTTAAGTAGTATTTTATCATTAATATTGAAATTAACTAAAAGACAATCTTTTTGAATATTAAGTAAAACTTCTCCTGTAGTAATCTTCTGATTAATTTGAATAACCTCAGCAATATATTTCTGATGATAATTTCCAGACTTTAAAATGCTATTTATTTTTAAAACTACCGCAGCATTATTTACGGTATGATTACCAAAGTATTTCTCATCTTTTGTTGCATCTCCGTTGTGCAGAATAAATATACCTATCAAAAAAAATACAAATCCAATGAGTAAACCAAAAAAACTAGAGCGTCTGAGAAAGTAACAAATGAATACTAAAAATAAAAATATACAGAGCGAAGTTACTATTCCAAATTTCCAGCAATCAGTATAAAACTGAAAACTAATACCTAAAACAAGAAATAGTAAAAAGTGAAAGGGTTTGTAACCTAGCAACTTTTCCATAGCAGGTTAAAGTTACTAAAAAAATATTAGTTAAAATTTGACAGAATCGATAGCGCTGTATTCTCAGAAGCACCCTTTCCTCCAAGTATTTCCTCTAGCTTGTTATAAGTTTCAAAAAGCGATGTTCTATGGTTCTCGTCTAGAATAGTATTTAATTCTTTGATGAGGTTTTTCTTTGTGAAATCATGTTGAATTAATTCTTTAACAACCTCTTTATCCATAATCAGATTAACCAAAGAAATAAAGCGAAGTGTAATAATCCTTTTGGCAATTTGATAGGAAATTAGACTTGCCTTATAACACACTACCTGAGGTACTTTAAATAAAGCGGTTTCTAATGTAGCTGTTCCGGAGGTAACTAGGGCAGCATGAGAAATACTTAATAGATCATAAGTTTGATTATCTACAAAACAGATATTTTTAGAACCAATAATTGTTTTGTAAAAAGAAAAATTCTGACTGGGTGCACCTGCAATTACAAATTGGTAATTAGAAAAATCATCAACCAATGATAGCATGACTGAGAGCATTTTTGTGATTTCTTGTTTTCTACTTCCTGGAAGAAGAGCCACTATTGGTTTATCTCCTATCTGATGTTCTGCTCTAAATTTAATTTCGTCAACTTGTTTTCTATCAGCAATAGCATCAATTAAAGGATGACCAACAAAAGTAACATCGAAATTACACTTCTTGTAGAATTCCTTTTCAAAAGGTAGAATTACATACATCTGATCGATGTATTTTTTAATTTTTTCTACTCTATTAGCTCTTGAGGCCCAAACTTGGGGAGAAATATAATAAGTAGTTCTAAACCCTAGAAGTTTTGCCCATTTTGCTATACGTAAATTAAATCCTGAATTATCAATAAAAATAAGTACATCTGGCTGAAAACTTAGGATGTCTTTTTTACAAAAAGAAATCATTCTAAGAATCTTATTAAGATTCATAAAAACTTCAACAAACCCCATGAATGCTCTTTCTTTATAGTGTTTCACAAGAGTTCCACCAACACTATTCATAAGGTCACCACCCCAAAATCTTATAGCTGCTTTGTGGTCTTGTTTATACAAAGCTTTCATTAAGTTTGAACCGTGAAGATCTCCAGAAGCCTCTCCTGCTATGATATAATATTTCATATGAATGAAATTGTTAGGTCAAGTAAAGTAATCTTAAAAAATAAAATTGTCAAATCTACTTGAAGTCATGTTTGCTTTTAAACTATATGAATTTCAACACAAAGGTAACCAAAGCTGTTAAAATGGAAGCCATTAAAACACCTCTTGCTCTATAATCTTGTTTTTTTTTAATAAAAACAAAAAACACAAAGAGATTAGGCAGAGCTGATAATGATAATACTTGGGCATATAAATTCCCTTCTTTAATCATAAGAATAGTTTCCTCAAATCCATATTTAGAAAAATATTGCAAGTACAAAAAGATCCCACAAAAAGTTGCAACTATAGAAATTAAAAAACCAATAGAAATTTCTTTTTTTATAAATCCCATGAATTTAGTTTTTGAATCATGTGATGTGCTGTTAAATCAAATTGAACCGGTACAACAGAAACATAACCATTTTCTAATGCCCATATGTCAGTATCTTCTCCCTTGTCTTTATTTACAAATTCTCCAGACAGCCAATAGTATTCTTTTCCAAATGGGCTTTTTCGTTTATCAAAATCTTCTCGCCAATACCCATTAGCTTGTCTACAAATTTTAATCCCTTTAATGTGCTCCTTTTTTAGTTTTGGAATATTTACATTTAAGACAGTTGCCTCTGGAATACCATTTTTTAAGGCACTTAGTGTAATTCTTTTTACAAATTCTTTTCCTTGATTGAAATCTGCCTTATAGTTAAAATCTAACAATGAAAATCCAATTGCCGGAACCCCCTCTATACCTGCTTCAACAGCAGCACTCATTGTTCCTGAGTAGATAACATTGATAGATGAATTTGCCCCATGATTTATTCCAGAAACACATAAATCTGGCTTACGATTTAAAATTTCGTTAATAGCCATTTTTACGCAATCTGCGGGTGTACCAGAACAACTATATTCAATTTGCGGACCATCATCTATAGTGATTGGATTACAGTGTAATACATTATCTACTGTGATCGCATGTCCCATTCCACTCTGGGGTCTATCTGGAGCAACAACAATAACATCACCTATTGTATTCATAATTTGAATTAATGCTCTTATTCCAGGAGCTGTGATACCATCATCATTTGTCACTAAGATTAGAGGTCTTTTATTTGTCATTTTCACAAGATTTTACACAAATGTAAGCCAATTAAATAAGAATATTTTTTAACATTTTGTAAAGAAGGTCTAATTTGATTTTTAATTATTTTTGTTTGATGATCACACCTACATACCGGGATTGAATCTAAAACTAGATGCAATGTCTAACAGCTTTAAAAACACTATGAAAAATCACACAAATAATAGATATCTATATGAGAACTAAACTTACTACCCATTTCCTGTTACTTTTTTTATTAGTAGGCAGTATAAGTTTTGCAAATCTTAAGATTACTAACGATCAAGATCCAGAAAAAGACAAGGTTTTAATTTCTGTATTGAACTACATGCTCACGAAAGGTCATTACAATCAAAAAGAATTAAATGATGATTTTTCTGAAATGGTTTTCAATAATTTTATTGCTGATTTAGACCCGTCTAAAAGATATTTTACAAAAATTGATATTAAGGAATTTTCTAAGTACAAATATCAAATAGACAATCAACTCAAAGAGTCTGATATTGCTTTTTATAGTCTTGTATATGGCAGGTTTTTGGAGAAAATTAAGAATGCGAAAAATTATTATAATGCGATTTTAAAAAAACCTTTCAATTACAAAAAAGACGAAGTTATTGATTTAGATTTTAAAGCAATTGATTACGCAAAAACAGAAAAAGAACTTTTAAATTTTTGGAGAAAACAACTTAAACTCCAAACCATAGATAAAATTCGAGACCAAGAGAATTTGGATGAAGAGGAGTTTAAAAAAGATCAATCTTTTAAAAAGAGATCTTTTTCTATCCTAGAAAAAAAGGCAAGAGCAGATGTTATGGAATCCATGGAAAATTTATACATACGAATAGATGAATTAGAACATCGTGATTGGTTTTCAACTTATTTAAATAGTATTACTGAAGCTTTTGGACCTCATACCATTTATATGCCTCCAAATATCAAAGAAAGTTTTGATCAAGACATGTCTGGTAAAGTTGAAGGCATTGGTGCTCGTCTTCAAAAGAAAGGTATTTATACACATATCGTTGAGTTAGTTTCTGGAGGGCCAGCTTGGAAACAAGGTGATTTAGAAGATGGAGATATTATTTTAAAAGTAGCTCAAGAAAATGAGGATCCAGTTGATATTGTAGGTATGCGTTTAGATGATGCAATAAAATTTATTAAAGGACCAAAGGATACTAAGGTATTGTTAACTGTTAAGAAAAAAATTGATGGCTCTACTCAAGTAATTACAATTACACGAGATATTGTTCAATTAGAAGAAACCTTTGTGAAGTCTTCCATTGTTGAAAAAGATGGAAAAAAATACGGTGTTATAGATTTACCAAAATTCTATATTAATTTTGAAGACAGAAATTTTAGAGATTCCGCTAAAGACATGGAAAAAGAAATTGAACGTCTAAAGGAAGAAAATGTTGAAGGCTTATTGATTGATTTAAGAAATAATGGTGGAGGCTCTCTAGACACAGCTATTAAAATAGCAGGCTTATTTGTAGATAAAGGCCCAGTTGTTCAAGTAAAATATAGAAATGAAAACCCTATTATTAAACAAGATGTTGACAATAGAATTCAATGGAAAGGTTCATTAGTTCTTCTAGTTAATGAATTGTCTGCGTCTGCATCCGAAATTTTTGCAGCAGCAATGCAAGATTACAACAGGGCTGTAATCCTTGGAGGTAACCAAACTTATGGTAAAGGAACGGTGCAGAACATTTTACCCATAAATAAATTTTATCCGAATTACAAAAATGATTTAGGATACCTAAAAATGACAATTCAAAAATTTTATAGAATTAATGGAGGTTCTACTCAGGTTGAAGGGGTATATTCAGATATAGCTATGCCAACCCGTTTCAGTTATATGAAGTATGGAGAACGTGATCTCGAAGGAGCATTACCATGGGATAAGGTACCTCAAGCATCTTATTCTCAAGTTAATATCTACAGTAATTTTTCTGACGTAGTTACCACTAGCATAGAAAGGATAAATAAAGATCCAAAGTTTCAACTAATTGATGAGTACGCAAAGTGGTTAAAAAAAGTACAAGATGATTCTTCTTTCTCCTTAAATTACAAACAATATCAAAAAGAATCAAAACAAAGCGATGCGTATGCTGAAAAATTTAAATCAGTATTTAAATATCAATCAGGATTAGCCTTCAATTCTCCAAGTTATGAAATACCTCTATTTGAAGTAAACAAAGATTTAAAAGAAAAAAGAGAGGCTTGGCATGAAAATTTATCAAAAGATCTTTATATTTCTGAGGCATTAAATGTTTTGAGTCAATTAAAATTAGTAAGCAATCAAAAGATTGTTAAAAATTAGCCCTAAAAAAAATTAAAACTCTAAAAGACCTGATATGTTTGTATAACCTGTCTCTTATACACATCTCCGAGCCCACGAGACTAGGCAT
>OJGP01000096.1_pt1 | contig 17900 bp, 18 predicted proteins | sample 1594701 | NCBI WGS metagenome assembly OJGP01 (sample SAMN05416863, study PRJEB24817) | seawater metagenome | isolation source: Sea water | place: Canada:Atlantic | collected 2013-11 | reverse complement strand
TCATGCCTAGTCTCGTGGGCTCGGAGATGTGTATAAGAGACAGGCTAATAAATCTGTGTCTTCTAATAGATTAGCCACTCGAAACTGTGGTAAACCTGTTTGCCGTGTTCCTAATAATTCGCCAGGCCCGCGTAACTCTAAGTCACGTTGAGCTATTTTAAATCCATCATTAGTATCGCGTAAGCAACTCAACCTTGCTTTGCCATTTTTAGATAAAGGTGACTGATACATCAACACACAATGACTTTGTACACTACCACGTCCTACTCGCCCCCGCAGTTGATGTAATTGTGCCAGCCCTAGTCGTTCTGAATTCTCAATAACCATTAAACTAGCATTAGGTACATCTACACCGACTTCAATGACCGTCGTTGCGACCAATAAATCAACATCTCCAGATTTGAATGCCTTCATAAGCAGTTCTTTTTCTGCTGACTTCATTCGACCATGAACTAAAGCAATGCTCAAATCAGGTAGGGCCTCTTGTAGCTCTCTGGCAGCATCTTCCGCAGCTTGACACTGTAAATGTTCAGACTCCTCAATCAAGGTGCACACCCAGTACACCTGCCTATTCTCCTGACACGCGATATGAACACGATCAACAATCTCACTACGTCGTGAATCAGGAACAACAACCGTCTTTACCGGGCTTCGTCCAGGAGGCAATTCATCAATAATCGAAATACTTAAATCGGCATAGGCTGTCATTGATAAGGTTCTTGGTATCGGCGTTGCTGTCATCACTAACTGATGAGGATAACTATTACTGCCTCGTCCTTTATCCCTTAATGCTAAACGTTGATGTACTCCAAAGCGATGTTGTTCATCAATAACCACTAAACCAAGGTTATTAAATGTAACTTCATCTTGAAATAGTGCATGCGTCCCCACTGCAACTTGAATTTCACCGGAGGATAAAGCAGCTAAAACCTCTCGACGCTGGCTTGCAGTCTGTTTACCTACACACCAACCAACTGAAAGTCCTAATGGTTCTAGCCATGTTTTAAAGGTTTGAAAGTGTTGCTCTGCTAATAGTTCTGTTGGCGCCATCATAACCGCTTGGTAGCCTGCTGACACTGCCTCAACTACTGCTAATGCCGCGACCACCGTCTTGCCCGAACCAACATCACCCTGCACTAAACGTTGCATTGGAATTGGCAGTGCAATATCGGCTAATATTTCTTTAACAACACGTTTTTGTGCATTCGTTAATGGGAAGGGCAATTTTTCCAATAATTGTTGGCGATGATCATTGCTACTTTTCAACACGGGTGCTGCATGGCTCTGCATCGTCGCTCTTACACGTCGCATGCTGATTTGTTGAGCTAATAACTCTTCATAGGCTAAGCGCCGTTGAGTTGGATGTTTGCGTTCTAATAAAGCATCTATGTCCACATCAGGTGGCGGGCGATGAACATAGAGTAATGCCTCAGCTAATGAATACTCTGCAACAGGATGCAGGCGTACAGCATCGACTAATAACTCAGGCAAGCTATCACTTTTTTCTAAACATGCTAAGGCTTGCACCATCATTTTACGAAAACTGAGCTGATGTAAACCTTCAGTTGTTGGGTAAACTGGCGTGAGTTCAGCTTCCACAGGTAGTAGCTTATCATCCTGAATAATTTGGTATTCAGGATGTACCATTTCTAAGGATGCAGGCCCTGTACGAACCTCACCAAAGCAGCGTACTCGAACACCTTGTGTTAACTGTTTTAGCTGGGTATTTGAGAAATGAAAAAAGCGCAGTGTTAAAGAGGCAGCGCCATCCTCGATGTGACACACTAAGGAACGTCGACGGCCAAATTTAATTTGAGAAAGCCGAACTGTACCTTCTACTAAGACTTCTTGCTGATTTCTCAGTGACGCTAAAGGATAAAGTCGAGTCCGATCTTGGTAACGTAAAGGCAGGTGAAATAATAAGTCTTGGATTTCATTTATGCCCAGCTTCATCAATCGTTCAGCCACTTTCGGGCCTACACCTTTTAATGACGTTACTGATTGGGATAAATCATTTTTATCCGTCACAGAAAGTACTTTCTATGCACCTAGATGCATAATAGCATCCATTTCCACAGGCACACCTTTTGGTAAAGATGCGACACCAATTGCTGCTCGTGCAGGATAGGGCTGTTGAAAATAATCAGCCATAATTTCATTAACTGTACCGAAATGACTTAAATCAGTAAGGAAAATGTTTAATTTAACGATATCTTGCAAACTACCACCAGCAGCTTCAGCTACAGCGGTTAAATTATCAAACACTTGGCGCACCTGTGTTGAAAAGTCACCTTCAATCACTGTCATTGTTTCAGGAACTAAAGGAATTTGGCCTGACATATACACCACATCGCCTACTTTTACAGCTTGAGAATATGTACCAATTGCTTCAGGTGCTTTCGGTGTATGAATAATTTCACGAGTCATTACTATCTTTCTCCATTTAAATTTACAAATTTTTATTTACGTGCAATACGCTCGATCACTTCAACACGTCTTAATCTACGAATAATTTGTGCTAAATGTTGACGGTCGTTAACTTCAATTGTTAATAACATCTCTGAATAGCCGCCATCACGCTCATCAACGGATACATTATCAATATTTGAATTCATTTCTGAAATAGCAACAGCAATGGTTGCCAGCACGCCCCGCTTATTTTTTGCATGGATGATAATATCAATAGGAAATTCTCGGCTAACATCTTCAGCCCAAGCTACATCAATCCATTTTTCATTTTGAGTGCGTAACTTAACGGTATTTTTGCATGATGCACGATGAATAACTATGCCACGACCAGCACTAATAAATCCATCTACCGGATCCCCTGGTATCGGGTGACAGCAACGAGCAAAACTGACCACAAGCCCTTCTGTTCCAGAGATCAGTACTGGAGTAGAGGCTTCATCTTCTATGTTTTTATCTTGCACTAATTTCTGAGCAATAACTAAAGCAGATCTATTTCCAAGACCTAACTCGCCTAATAATTTATCTAAATTCTCTAATTCTAACTCTTCCAATAAGGATTCAATTCTCTGCTCAGGAATATCTTCAAGTGCTGTTTCAAAGACATTTAAATGTTTTTTCAACAGCCTTCTGCCTAATAGCTCGGCGTCTTCATTTCGTAATTGTTTCAAATAATGCCGAATGGATGTCCGCGCTTTTGCCGTTATAACAAAATTGAGCCATGCCGGATTAGGGTGTGATGTTGATGATGTAATAATTTCAACTGATTGACCTGTGGTTAATTTAGTACTCAATGGTACTAAATGCCTACCAACCTTACCTGCAACACAGGTGTTACCAACATCTGAATGCACCGAATAGGCAAAATCAACAATCGAAGATCCACGTGGCAAGGATAATATTTTACCTTTTGGTGTGAATACATAAATTTCTTCGGGGAACAAATCTATACGCAGGTTTTCTAAAAACTCAACTGAATCGCCCGCTTCTTTTTGCATTTCTAGCAAACCTTGTAACCACTGTCTTGCTAAACGATGAGCTTGATTACTGCCCTCACTTTCTCCTGTCTTATACAGCCAGTGAGCAGCAACGCCTGCTTCAGCCATTCGATCCATTTCACGTGAACGGATCTGCACTTCAATTGGTACGCCATAAGGGCCAAATAAAACCGTATGTAAAGATTGATAGCCATTGGTTTTCGGAATGGCAATATAGTCTTTGAATTTACCTTGAACAGGCTTATATAAATTATGTGCAACCCCTAACATCCGGTAGCAAGCGTCTACATCATCGACGACAATTCGAAAGGCATATACATCCATCACTTCAGAAAGAGGTAAGAGTTTATTGGCCATTTTCTGATACAGGCTATAAATATTCTTCTCGCGACCTTGTATCTCAGCGCTTAAGTTTTCTTGCTCCATTCGCTCGATCAATGATGCTGATATCTGGCCAACAATTTCTTTACGATTGCCACGCGCTTTACGCACAGCATCTGTCAAGACTCGATAACGAATGGGATATAACACATGGAAACCAAGATCTTCCAGTTCACGGCGCATTAAATTCATTCCTAATCGCTGTGCAATTGGCGCATAAATATCTAATGTTTCGTGGGCGATACGGCGACGTTTATCAGATCGGAGATGACCTAAGGTGCGCATATTGTGTAGACGATCAGCTAATTTTACAATGATCACTCGAATATCTTGTGACATTGCCATCAGCATTTTTCTTAAGTTTTCGGCTTGGGCATGTTTTTGTGTTTCAAATGCTGCTTTGGCTAATTTACTAACACCGTCTACAAGTAAAGCTACCTCTTCACTAAACTCTTCGGCAAGCCCTTCGCGGCTAACATCGGTGTCTTCAATAACATCGTGTAGCAAGCCGGCCATGATGCACTCATCGTCTAAGTGCATCATCGCTAATACATGTGCTACAGCTAGTGGATGGGTGATATAAGGTTCGCCTGAGCGGCGGGTTTGTCCTTCGTGTGCGTGCTTAGCAAAATGATAAGCACGACGAATATCATCCACTTGCCGAGATTCAAGGTAATTTGATGTAGCGAAGCATAAGTCATCGATGGTCAATACCGGCTCAGCGGTATGAACTAACTCAAGCTCTGATGCGACTGTCGGTTTATCACTCACAAGTAGGTCGCCCTCATTAAATTTGCAGTTTCACCTAATATATCAAGGAGTACGTCAGGCATTACAACATCTAAATAATAGAGTCTAGCTTTCTGCTTTAAATTCTTCTTCTTTAACGACGCTTTCTCCAGCATGCTCACGTGCACTAGTTTTATCTAAAATGCTTGCATCAATCAAACCTGCAGCAATTTCACGCAATGCAATAACAGTAGGCTTATCATTTTCTTCTGGTACTAACGCCTCTGCACCATTCTGTATTTCGCGCGCGCGTTTAGCTGCAACTAATACCAACTGAAAGCGGTTTTCAACATTATCTAAACAATCTTCTACAGTAGTACGAGCCATGATTCTATTCCCAAGCGAAAACAGAGTATTTTACGAAAAATAGCGCTATTAAGCTAGAAGTTCTACTAATAACCTAGCCTGAACCTCTTTTTGAACACCTAATGTCTGTCGTTTTGCGGAAATAACGGCGATTAAATCATTTAATGCCACTTCAAAATCATCGTTAATGATCAAATAATCAAACTCAACATAATGTGACATTTCATTCTCAGCATCACGCATTCGTCTCGCTATCGTCTCATCGTCATCTTGACCTCGACCACGTAGACGTTGTTCCAAATCATTTCTAGACGGCGGTAAAATAAAGACTCCCGTACTATCAGGGAAGTTTCGTCTCACCTGCTCCGCACCTTGCCAATCAATCTCAAGAATAACATCTTTACCTTCCTTAAGCTGCAGCAGTACCGCTTCAGAAGATGTACCATAAGAATTATCAAATACTGTTGCAGATTCTAAAAACTCACCTGCATTACGCATCGCAGAAAATTCATCCTGACTAACAAAAAAGTAATCTTTGCCGCTCTCTTCACCTGCTCGCGCAGCTCGTGTCGTATGAGAGACTGACAAGACGACATTCTTTTGCCTTTCAACTAAAGCATTCACTAAGCTTGTTTTACCAGCACCAGAGGGAGCTGCAACTATAAAAAGACTTCCACTCATATTTTAGGCTCCTATTATTCTATATTCTGAATTTGCTCACGCATTTGTTCAATCAACACTTTTAAATCAACTGAGTTTCGTGTGGTATTGGTACTAATCGATTTAGAACCTAGTGTATTCGCTTCTCGATTCAATTCTTGCATTAAGAAATCCAAACGGCGGCCAACAGGTTCATCACGTTGCAACACATTTTTTACTTCAACAATATGACTTTCTAATCGATCAAGCTCTTCAGCGACATCATTTTTTTGCGCTAAGACCACCATTTCTTGTTCTAAACGTTCAGGATCTAAATTAATCTGAAAGTCACTAACGCGATCATTCAGTCGATTGCGTTGTTGTTCTAATATTTCAGGCATAACTAAGCGCGTTTGTTTCGCAATCTCATCAATATCAGTACAACGTTGTGCGATCATTTTTTGTAATGCAGCGCCTTCTGTTTCTCTCGTAGTGATTAGTTCTTCAATAGCGAGTTCTAAACTACTCATCACTGTTTTATTAAGTGCTGCTTGATCAAGTGTGTCTGCCTGCAATACATTAGGCCATTGCATTACTTTGAGCATATCAACTGGAGCGGGTCGCGTGGTTAATAGAGCTAATTCATCACAATGCTCAATTACGGACTTTGCTAAGTCATGATCAACATTAAGTGCTGATTGTTGAGATTCAGGCGTTTTATAACGCAAACTAGCATCGACTTTCCCTCGTGCTAATTTATCTGAAAACAGCTTCCTCATTTTCATTTCTAATGGTCGAAAGCGCTCATCTAACCGTAGCGATGTTTCAAGGTAGCGATGATTAACACTGCGTATCTCCCATGTTAAATCACCTTGCTCTGTTTGCTCTTCTCGACGAGCGAATGCGGTCATACTTCTGATCACGATCATTCCTGACTAAATATATAAACCGATATATTAACTAAAAGCATCGGTAATAGCATGCAAGCAACGTATAATAGCGGCATTATTTTTGATATTTTTTAAGGAAGTCAGCATGCGCCCAAGCGGTCGTCAAACGAATGAATTACGTCAGGTCACAATTACACGCAACTACACCAAGCATGCGGAAGGTTCTGTCTTAATCGAAATGGGTGATACTAAAGTATTGTGTACAGCATCAGTCGAAGAACGCATTCCATCATTTTTGCGCGGCAAAGGCGAAGGTTGGGTAACAGCAGAATATGGCATGTTACCTCGCTCGACGGGTAGCCGTATGCAACGTGAAGCAGCCAGAGGTAAGCAAAGTGGCCGTACACAAGAAATTCAACGTTTAATCGGTCGCTCTTTACGTGCATCAATTGATTTAAAAGCGCTAGGGGAACGAAGCATTACAATCGACTGTGATGTATTACAAGCAGATGGCGGTACTCGTACAGCATCAATCACAGGCGCTTACGTAGCTTTACAAGATGCTGTTAATACATTAGTCGAACAGAAAAAAATTAAAAAGAATCCCTTACTAGGTCAGGTAGCCGCTATTTCAGTTGGTATTTATAATGGTACGCCGGTACTTGATCTTGATTATGCTGAAGATTCAAATGCTGAAACTGATATGAATGTAGTTATGAATGAAGCTGGCGCCTATATCGAAGTGCAAGGCACAGCTGAAGGTCATGCGTTCCAACCTGATGAACTAACTGCCATGCTGGCCATAGCAAGTGAAGGCATTGCAGATTTAGTCATTAAACAACGGGAAGCATTAGAAAAATAATAGGTGCATCATTATGAATAAAATTGTTCTCGCCAGTGGTAATAAAGGTAAATTACGCGAATTTGCTGAATTGTTTGCACCGATGAATATTGAAATCGTGCCTCAATCTGATTTAAATGTCCCTGAAGCAGAAGAAACCGGACAGACCTTTGTCGAGAATGCGATTATCAAAGCCCGTAATGCTGCAATGCATACGGGTTTACCTGCGATTGCAGATGACTCTGGTATTGAAGTTGATTATTTATTAGGCGCTCCCGGCATATATTCCGCTCGTTATGCAGGTGAAAATGCCAGCGATGAAGATAATCTGCATGCCTTACTTTCTGCTCTTAACGGTGTTCCTGATGCTGAACGTATTGCTCGTTATCAGTGTCTATTAGTAATGATGCGTCACTCTAAAGATCCAACCCCCTTGATCTGCCAGGCAGACTGGCAAGGTCAGGTTTTGCAAGATCCTATGGGAGACGGTGGTTTTGGCTATGATCCTATCTTCTGGGTCGCAGAGGAAAAGTGTAGTGCAGCACAGCTAACAGCACAACAAAAACATGCCATAAGTCATCGAGGTAAAGCAATACGTCAGTTTATGAGGTTATTTAATGATGAAACTATTTAAAGTTCTTTTTTTATTAGGCCAATTTATTCTAGCTGGAGCCGTATCAGCAGAAAGTAAAATTGCAGTACCTGGTTTTGAGTTATTGGATCTAACCATGCGTTTATCTGATCCTGCGAAGGTGGCTGCAATTGATGCTCAAGAACAACAAAATCTCCGTGATATTGAAATGTTTCTACGTCAAGGTTTAGATAATAAAGAAGGTTTTACTGTTGTCGAGGTGTCTAGTGAAGCGAGAAATACCGCAGATAAAAGTATCGGCTACCTCTTCGACTGTGCTAAATGTGCTGCTGAATTAGGCTTGAGTCATGGTAGTGATTACATTCTAATTGGTCGCTTACATAAACCTACCTACCTATTTTCTTATTTAATTGTGCGTATATTTGATACTCATGAAAACAAATTGGTCAAAGAGTTTCGCAGTGAAGTGAAGGGTGATCCTAAAGTAACAATTCCTGGTGCAGTAGGAATCCTGATCAACAAAATTGATAAAATATTGCCTCATTAATAGTGTGAAGCTGCTTGTCGCTATTATCAGTTTTCTCATCGTGGCTTGTAGCGCTAATAACGCAGCACTTGCTCCTATAAAACCTATTTTCATCATTGATGATATGCAAGAATTATTAGCCAGTATTAATCACCCCTTTATTGGATTTCCAATACCCAGTAATTATTCGATATGTCATGGACATACTTGCTCTAAAACAGCCTTTATCCATTTATCACCATCACAATGGGCAACAGTAGAAGCATTGTTTTCTCCTCCAGCAGTTAATGCACAACAAGAACGTAAACAGCTTAAATTGGCGATTTCCTTACTCGAAACAATGACAGGACAACAAGCTGGCACCTCTATAGATCGTGCAAAGAACTATACTTCTAACGGCTTAAACGGTCAGTTAGATTGCATTGATGAAGCGACCAATACGACGGTTTATTTACGTATGTTATCTGAGGCTAATCTAATAGTACTTCACCGACAAGCATCAAGGACGTCTCGCGGTGGCTTATTGTCTCCACATAATACTGCGACAATTACCGAAATCGAATCTAATACCCGCTATGCCGTTGATTCATGGTTTGAGAAAAATGGCAAACCACCGGCCATTATTCCATTAACCCTATGGAAATCTGGTTGGAAACCCAAGGCTCTTCAATAACTATGTTTAATTTTACTGCCCTACCACCGCTTAGCCTTTATATTCATGTACCTTGGTGTGTGCGTAAATGTCCTTATTGCGATTTCAACTCACACAAGTCGCCAGATACATTACCTGAAGCAGCGTATATTGATGCTTTAATCCGCGATCTTGAGCAAGAACTTCCCTCCGTTTGGGGACGAACAATTCAAACTATTTTTATCGGTGGCGGCACACCTAGTTTATTTTCTGCTGAAGCGTACGATCGTTTATTTTCATCACTACGCGCATTGCTTCCATTCAGCCCACAAATTGAGATTACACTTGAAGCAAACCCAGGGACTTTTGAAGCACATCGGTTTGCTGATTATCTTGATTTAGGTATAAACCGATTATCTATTGGCATTCAAAGCTTTAATGATCAAGCATTAACATCACTAGGTCGCATTCACGATAGCAAACAAGCGATTAAAGCAATTGAAACAGCACATAAAGTAGGTTTTGATAATTTTAATTTAGATCTTATGTTTGGCCTTCCTCATCAAACAGAAAAATCAGCCCGCCATGATGTAGAAACAGCAATTAGTCTAGAACCAAGCCATATTTCTTATTACCAACTAACGCTTGAGCCTAATACATTATTTTATCAACAGCCGCCTACGCTGCCCGATGAAGATCCTATTATCGACTGGCAGATTGCTAATCAACAACGTCTAGCTATAGCTGGTTATGAACAATATGAAGTATCTGCTTATGCTAAAAACACACAACAGTGTCGGCATAATGTGAATTATTGGCAGTTTGGTGACTATATTGGTATTGGCGCTGGTGCTCACGGCAAGATCAGTGATGCCGCCACGCAATCAATCACTCGTCGCTCAAAACAAAAACAACCACAAACTTATATCGATAGCGCTGGCTCAAAAGCCGTCCTATTAACAGAAGAAAAAATATCGAGACAGGATATTGGTTTTGAGTTTATGTTAAATGCGCTACGGTTAACTGATGGTTTTCCAACCTCACTCTTTTATCAGCATGCAGGTATCCCAATTTCACATATTGATGCGGCATTACGGCAAGCTGAAGCGGATGGTTTATTAACGCGTGATATATATCGCATTCGACCAACTGAAAAAGGCCAACTCTATCTCAATAGTTTAATTGAGCTATTTCTCCCACAATAGTATGCTATCACTACAGCTAACAGGAGCGTGACATGATTAAAACCATTTTTATTACCGCAATATTATTGCTAACAACCGCCTCAATCTCACAAGCAGAAGTTATTTCTATTATTGATACTTATGATGTGCCTAATTCGGAACAAGGTGTTATTCGCCCAACTCGTGGTGTGACGATGGAACACGTCGCGCAAAAGTTTGGTCAGGCAGAACAAGTAAGCGCTACTGTAGGTGAGCCACCCATCACAGTATGGACCTACCCAGACTTTAAAGTGTATTTCGAACACAACCTTGTTATCCACTCTGTTGTGCTCCAAAAATAGTGCAGCTTTTATCAGTCAATGTGTCATTGCCTGTAGAAATTGAGTTTAATAACAAGCTAATCTCAACCAGCATATTTAAGAAACCTGTTGAAGGCTTGATACCGCTATCAGCACTACAGCTTAAAGGTGATCAACAAGTTGACCTTGAAAATCATGGTGGTGGCCATAAAGCTGTTTATGCTTTTTCTGCTGATGAATATCAGCATTGGCAACACGTCCTTAATAAACCCGATTTACATTACGGACAGTTTGGTGAAAACCTAACAATCACTAAGCTTGATGAATCCATAATATGTATTGGCGACCAACTTAAAATCAATGATTGTATTCTAGAAGTAACACAGCCAAGAGTACCCTGCTTTAAACTAGGTATTGCTCTAGACGATAACAGCATGCCTAAGAATTTTATCCAACATGCTGCGACAGGTATTTACTTTAAGGTATTACAAGTAGGCGCTTTAAAGGCTGGAGATAAGGTCGAGTTAATACATCAGCATCCATCTAAACTGCCAGTAAAAACCTTATTTAAAGCTTATTTTGATAAAGACTTTATTGATGCTAAGAAGGTGATGAAGCACGCTAGTGAAATAGCAGAATTATCAGACGAATGGCGAGAAAAAGTAATCGTTAGACTAAATAAAGCTTAATCTTCACCTAAGAATTTGCGGCGTGCCCATTTAGGTATCGTACCAACCCTAGCATTGTGCAGTGAGTCTGATTCAATAATAATAAGCACTAGCACTGTCACCAAGGTGGGCAGTAAACCTAAACCACCGATAAGGCCATAAACCATCTCTTTCATCATGCCGAGATGCTGATTAGCCAACCAACCAAAAGTAGCAACTGACAACATTAGCGTTAAAACACTAGCAAATAGCTTGCTCCAACGTCGTGCAATTTGCCAATGAATATAGACAAACTCACTATCTTCACGTTTAACCACACTTGAGCGGTAAAAGGTGTAGAGCAATGCTGAAATGGAAAGTATTGGCACTAATGGAAAAAATTGTAAGCCTTGCGCACCAAATGTCGAGATCCCTGCAAATAATAAGATATGATTCATAATCATATTACTTAAAAAAATATCATGCGGCACTTTAGCTGCTTTTATTTCTTGCTCAGTAGGTTCGTTCATTCGGTATCCCTGCTTTAATATGCATCACACAGTCGTCCTTATTAGGACGACTGTGTGATGTAAAGGGTTACTATTTCGCCATATTGCCCAAAATAGCATCACGTACAGCATCAAGTTTTGCATCCACTTTAATCAATGGTGATGAGCTTTGCTTAATCGCGATATCAGGATCTTTCAACCCATGTCCTGTTAGCGTACACACAATCGTACTGCCTTCTGGAATTTTACCTGATTTAATATCTCTCATTGCACCGGCTAATGAAGTAGCTGATGCTGGCTCACAGAAGATACCTTCTTTCTCAGCCAATAATTTTTGTGCTGCTAAGATAGTGTCATCATCACACTCGTCGAACCAACCTTCTGATTCTTCCTTAACCTTCCAAGCCATATCCCAACTTTGAGGATGGCCAATTCGAATTGCTGTTGCCACTGTTTCAGGACTATCAACCATTTCACCACGCATAAATGGCGCGCTACCTGCTGCTTGGTAGCCAATCATTTTAGGTCGTTTATCGATAACGGCACCTTTAGTGAATTTACACTCGCCATGGCATAGTGCACATGAATCTGTCACGTGATCACCACATTCTGAGGCATATTCACTATAGCCAATCCAATGCGCAGTAATATTACCGGCATTACCAACTGGTAAACAGTGGTAATCAGGTGCTTTACCTAATTCTTCAACGATCTCAAATGCTGCTGTTTTTTGACCTTGCAGACGATAAGGGTTGATTGAGTTAACAATAGTGACTGGTGCATGTTCAGCGACATCTTTGACTAATTGCATACCTTCGTCAAAGTTACCTTTAATTTGAATAACTACCGCATCATGCATCATTGCTTGAGCTAATTTACCTAGGGCAATTTTGCCATCGGGAATCAATACAAATGCTGTAATACCAGCTCGTGCAGCATATGCTGCGGCGGCGGCTGACGTATTACCTGTCGACGCACAAATAATCGCCTTACTACCAGCTTCAACCGCTTTAGTTACAGCCATCGTCATACCACGATCTTTAAATGAACCTGTTGGATTTAAGCCTTCGTATTTGACGTAAATATCAACATCTTTACCTAATATAGCAGGGATATTATTCAATTTTAATAGCGGTGTATTACCTTCACCTAAGCTGATCAACTGAGTGTCATCACTTACTGGCAAACGGTCACGGTATCGTTCAATTAGGCCTGTGTAACGTGGACGAAATGGCATAATTATTCCTCTTTAAATTTATTGGTGTTCATCGTTCAAACTAAACGGACAAACTAACCTAATGATTCCATACGAATACGCATGATTTTATCATTAACTGTTGATAAGGCTTCAATTTCAGCAATAGCTGCATCCATATTTTTCTCTGCAACCTCTTGAGTCAGCATGATAACTGGCACAATACCGCCTTGCTTTTCAGGTTCTTTTTGCAATATAGCTTCAATGCTGATGCTTTGCTTACTCAAGATGCCTGTAATATCTGCCAATACGCCTGGTTTATCTTCCGTATGAACACGTAAATAATACGATGTTACAACCTCAGAGATTGGCAAGATGGGCGTATCTGTTAGTGCATCTGGTTGGAAAGCTAAATGAGGTACACGATTTTCAGGATCCGTTGTTAATGTACGCACTATATCAATGATATCAGCGACAACAGCTGAAGCTGTGGCATCAGAACCCGCACCGGCACCATAATATAATGTAGGGCCAACAGCATCACCTTGAACCAACACAGCGTTCATAACACCATCGACATTAGCAATTAAACGTCGGTGAGGAATCATGGTTGGATGAACGCGAAGCTCAACACCGTGTTCGGTCTTTTTAGCAATACCAAGATGTTTAATGCGATAACCTAATTCAGCTGCAAATTTCACATCATCTTGTGATATTTGACTAATACCTTCGGTATAGGCTTTATCGAACTGTAATGGAATACCAAAAGCGATTGAAGCCATAATGGTTAACTTATGAGCAGCATCAATACCTTCAACATCGAAAGTTGGATCAGCCTCTGCATAACCTAATGCTTGAGCTTCAGCTAATACATCTGCAAAGTCACGGCCTTTGTCACGCATTTCAGTCAGGATGAAGTTACCTGTACCATTGATGATTCCTGCTAACCATTCAATTCTATTTGCAGCTAAACCTTCACGCATGGCTTTAATAATTGGAATACCACCAGCAACTGCCGCCTCAAAACCAATGGTAACGCCATTTTCTTGTGCTTTAGCAAACAACTCATTACCGTGTGTTGCAATGAGTGCTTTATTAGCAGTAACAACATGTTTCCCATTTTCAATAGCTTGTAGCACGAGATCATAAGCGATACCTGTACCGCCTATTAACTCAACCACTACCTGAATATCAGGATCGTTAACGATATCCATCGCATTATCAGTCAGTGTAATATCATCCGTATTACAATTCTTTTCGCTTGATAAATCACGATCTGCCGCTCGGCTAATTTCAATACCGCGGCCAGCACGACGAGTAATTTCTTTCAGGTTACGATTTAATACATTTACCGTACCACTACCTACTGTACCCAAACCAAGTACACCGATTTTTACTGATTGCACGTTATCTCCTAACCTTTTCTAAACATATCGCGAATGCCGCGAACAGCCTGACGTGTACGGTGTTCATTTTCAATTAAACCAAAACGTACATGATCATCACCATATTCACCAAAACCAATCCCTGGTGAAACAGCTACTCTAGCTTCTTTGAGTAATTTTTTCGTAAATTCTAATGAACCCATTTCACGGTATTTTTCTGGTATTTTAGCCCAGACAAACATGGTCGCTTTCGGCTTTTCAACTTCCCAGCCAATCGAATTCAGACCATCACATAATACGTCGCGGCGACTTCTATAGGTCTCGACAATTTCAGCAACACACTCTTGTGGACCATCTAGGGCCGCAATCGCTGCCACTTGAATAGGTGTGAACATACCGTAATCTAAATAAGACTTCATTCGTGCCAATGCAGACACTAAGGTTGGATTACCAGACATAAAGCCCACTCGCCAACCAGGCATATTGTAGGTCTTAGATAAAGTGTAAAACTCAACTGCAACATCTTTAGCGCCTGGCACTTGCAAAATAGAAGGTGCTTTATAGCCATCGAAGGTTATTTCACCATAAGCAAGATCATGTACAACCCAAATTTCATGCTCTTTAGCAAAGGCCACAACCCGCTCAAAAAACTCTAAATCAACACACTGTGTTGTTGGGTTTCCTGGAAAATTCAATACCAACATTTTTGGTTTTGGCCATGAATCTTTGACTGATTTTTCTAACTCCGCAAAAAAGTCACCGCCAGATATAAGTGGTACATGCCGAATATCTGCGCCAGAAATAACAAAACCATAAGGATGGATTGGATAAGCAGGATTAGGTACTAAAATCGCATCACCCGGCCCAACAGTCGCAAGCGCTAAATGTGCTAAACCTTCTTTAGAACCAATTGTAACGATTGTTTCTGTTTCATGATCTAAAGTGACATCAAATTTACGCTGATACCAATTACATACCGCTTTGCGTAAACGTGGAATTCCGCGCGAAACAGAATAACGATGTGTATCTGGACGTTGAGCCGCTTCTGTTAATTTATCGATAACATGCTGCGGCGCAGGTTTATCTGGATTACCCATGCCAAAGTCAATAATATCCTCACCTCGCGCACGTGCTTCTGCTTTCAAATCGTTAACGATATTGAACACATAGGGTGGAAGGCGTTTAATTCTTGGAAAGTCGTCGTTCAACTTAGCACCTGATTAATAGAAAAAACGGTTGGCAAACCAAGCAAAATAACTGAAAATGGCCTTTACTTCAAATCACATTTAAAAATGAGACACCATGACCGAACAAGAAGTCTTCCATAATGAACTACTAAACGATTTAAAAAGCGGCACCTTAGTATTACCAACATTACCCGAAGTTGCATTACGTGTTCGCGATGTTGTTGATGACCCTGAAGCTTCAGCTGCTGATTTATCAGAGATTATTATAACCGATGCAGCCCTATCAACACGACTATTAAAAGTCGCAAATAGCCCACTCTATCGCGGACGAATTGAAATCGATACAATTCAAATGGCCGTTGCGCGACTAGGGCTAAAAATTGTACGTAGCCTTGTCACCAGTTTAGTTATGGAACAAATGTTCCAAGCAACCACTCGTAACCTTGATGATCGCCTACATGATTTGTGGGAACACACTATTGACGTATCTGCAATCTGTCAGGTTTTAGCTAGTAAACATGCGAACATAAAATCAGATGAAGCGATGTTAGCAGGACTTATCCATGAGATTGGTGTTTTACCTATTTTGATGAAAGCAGATGAAAAACCAGAACTTCTCAAAGATACTGCGGCATTGAATGCTGTCATTGAAAATATTCATGCAGAAGTAGGTGCAGAAATTTTAAGAAGCTGGAAATTCCCTGAAGCTCTGGTTACAGCTGTTGCAGAGCAAAACAACCTAACACGTGATAGTGAAAATGGGCCGGATTTAGCAGATTTAGTTCAGGTCGCACGCCTACAAAGCTATATGAACACCGATAGAGCGCTTAGTGAAGAAGAGCTTGAAAAAGTACCTGCTTTCAAAAAGCTCGGCGTTGATACCGCTATCAGCGTCGTTGAATTAGATGAGAACAGTGATGAATATAAGGAAGCGCTATCGCTATTTGGCTTTTAAGCTTTAAAAAATCATACCGCTAGCCTATGTGTAATATAAGCTAGCGGTATACAATTAATTATTTCCTAGTCTGCTATCTCAGGACGCATATGAGGGAATAACAATACATCTCTTATCGTGGGTGAATCAGTTAATAGCATCACCAATCGGTCAATACCAATACCTTCCCCTGCTGTTGGTGGCATTCCGTATTCTAATGCACGAATATAATCATCATCAAAGTGCATCGCTTCATCATCACCAGCATCTTTTTCAGCCACTTGTGCTTGGAATCGTTCAGCCTGATCTTCTGAATCATTAAGCTCTGAGAAGCCATTAGCAATTTCGCGACCGCCAACAAAGAACTCAAAACGATCGGTGACAAACGGATCAGCATCACTGCGTCGTGCCAACGGTGATACTTCAGTTGGGTAAGCAGTAATGAAGGTCGGCTCCATCAAACGATGTTCAACCGTTTTCTCAAAGATCTCAATTTGGACTTTACCTAAACCATAACTATCTTTTAACGGTATACCTAAATCTTCGGCAACACTTCTAGCCGCTTCGATTGTGGCTAACTGGTCAGCAGAAATATCAGCATTAAACTGCAAGATAGATTCATTCACCGTCATACGGTGGAATGGTTTACCGAAATCTAAATCAGTGCCTTGATAATGCACTTGTGATGTACCTAGAACATCCTGTGTCACTGTTCGTAACATCTCTTCAGTCAAATCCATTAAATCTTTGTAATCTGAATAAGCTTGGTAAAACTCAACCATTGTAAATTCAGGATTATGACGAGTAGATAAGCCTTCATTACGAAAGTTACGATTGATTTCAAATACACGTTCAAAACCACCCACGACTAAACGTTTCAAATACAGTTCAGGAGCAACGCGTAAATATAAAGGCATATCAAGGGCATTATGATGCGTTGTAAAAGGTCGTGCCGTTGCACCTCCAGGAATAACATGCATCATTGGAGTTTCTACTTCTAGATAGTTTTTAGCCATCAAAAAGCGTCGAATTCCATCAATCACTTTGGTACGAATAATAAATGTTTCACGACTAACTTCATTCATAATCAAGTCAACATAACGTTGGCGATAACGCATTTCTTGATCAGATAAACCGTGGAATTTTTCTGGTAGTGGGCGTAATGATTTCGTTAATAAGCGAATATCATCGACTAAAACGGATAACTCACCTTTTTGAGTGCGAAACATAGTGCCCTCAGCAGCAATAATATCGCCTAGGTCCCAACGTTTGAACTCACCATAAACGCCTTCAGCTAAATCATCGCGTTTAACATACAGCTGCATATCACCTGACATATCACGAATATTGGCAAAACTCGCTTTACCCATCACTCGCTTAGTCATCAAACGGCCTGCAATTTTAACGCGGCGCGGTAATTCCTTTAATTCTTCTTTCGAGGTAGTTGCATATTCAACCGCCAATTCAGAATTCATCACATTGCGGCGAAAATCATTAGGAA
>OJGP01000092.1_pt1 | contig 18119 bp, 16 predicted proteins | sample 1594701 | NCBI WGS metagenome assembly OJGP01 (sample SAMN05416863, study PRJEB24817) | seawater metagenome | isolation source: Sea water | place: Canada:Atlantic | collected 2013-11 | reverse complement strand
CTACACAGAGTAGATCGTCGGCAGCGTCAGATGTGTATAAGAGACAGGGCTAATATTGCTAGCATCGTATAAGCTTCCATCTTCACTTAGCAAGCCTTCTGACGCTAACAAGTTTTCTATCTTTTCATGACCCGCTTCTGTGAAATGAACTTGTTTTGCTTTTTCATCAAGAGTAAAGTCACCCTCTACTTCAATTTCTTCGTCTTCTCCAATCTGTCTAGTCAAGTTTGGTATTAATGTATCAACACGCTTATATAACTCAGAGCTATCTTCAGCCGCCCCAGAAATAATTAGTGGCGTTCTAGCTTCATCAATTAGAATTGAATCAACCTCATCGATAACGGCAAAATGTAATTTACGTTGTACTTTTTCTTCAAGGCTAAAAGCCATATTGTCACGTAAATAATCGAAACCAAATTCATTATTAGTGCCGTAAGTAATATCGCACGCGTAGGCTGCACGGCGCTCATCAGGCGCTAAACCAGAGATAATCACACCTGTTGTCATGCCTAAAAAGCTATACAGCTGACTCATCCAAGCAGAGTCACGCTGCGCTAGATAGTCATTCACGGTAATAACATGGACACCTTCGCCCTCAAGTGCATTAAGGTATACAGATAATGTTGCGACAAGTGTTTTACCTTCACCAGTACGCATTTCTGCAATCTTGCCTTGGTTAAGCACCATGCCACCGATCATTTGAACATCAAAGTGACGCATGCCTAAAGCTCGTTTACCAGCCTCTCTAACCACAGAAAATGCTTCTGGCAGTAAGTCGTCTAAGGTTTCCCCATCTGAAAAACGTTGGCGAAACTCAACTGTTTTCCCTTGCAGGGCTACATCATCAAGCTGTTCAATGTCAGACTCTAAAGAACTAATCTTCTCTACACTTTTTCGTAATTGTTTAATCACGCGGTCATTACGACTGCCAAATATTTTGCTAAAAAACTTGCTTACCATTGCTTGTGACTACCTGTGTATTGCGGAACTTTTGTCCGTAAAAGATTATGTAATAAAACTGTACGATTATAACGTGTAGGAAACTGTTAGGTCTAAACTATAATTAGAATATTAAATGGGGATTGTAATTCCTATTATCAAGTACTAACCTTTAACAAACTTATAAGGGTTAAGGACTTTTCCATCGCGTAAAATTTCAAAATGCACATGTGGTCCAGTCGATCTTCCTGTTGACCCCATTAACGCGATAGTATCGCCTTTTTCAATTCTCATCCCAACTGTTACTATTAACTTTTTATTATGTGCATATCGGCTGATATAACCATTTCCATGGTCAATATCAATCATCTTTCCATAGCCACTACGTGTGCCTGTCCACGATACAATTCCATCTGCAACAGCTAAGATATTACTGCCTGACCGCCCAGCAAAATCGAGACCTCTATGCATCGTTTTTTTACCATTAAAAGGATCTGTTCTATAACCATAACCAGATGAAATCCACCCATCTAAAACTGGCATTCCCTGAGGAATAGCAGAAGTTATACTATCTCTAACCAGATAAACATCACCGAGTAACGACAATTGTTCACTTTGCTTCTTAAATGACACTCTCAGTTTATCTAGTTCCGACTGAAGATCTTCACTTGTAATTGTGTCGCCACTATCATTTAAGCCTCCTTGTGCAGGTAGCTCTGACAATTCAAAAACAGAGAGATCTACCCCAGTAACTTCGGCCATTTTTTCTGCAATTGCATTAAGTCGGATTGATTCTGCTTGAAGTTGTCCTAAACGTTTTGCGTAATGAGTGATATTTTCACTTTTTTCATCGTTTTTGGTACTAACAATCTCAGATAACAATGACTTTGAAGGCACATCCTCTAGGATTATAGTTTCTGCTTCTGATAGGCTTCTATTGGAGGAAACTGCAATACTTGTGGCGACAAAAAACAGAAAAGTAGCACACCACAAAAAATTTCTAAAGGAAATATGTAGGTGTTTATGTGTAGCATTCTTTGACGATATAATGATAACTTGCATATTCTTTACCCTTCAACCAAAAGCCATCACTATTATATGTCTAATAAACTTGAACGCATTAGTTCTATCTACAATAAAAGTAGTCAATTGAGTAAGCTGTCACAGCGTGCCCAACAACTCGAGCATTTAAATAGCATTCTAAAGCAAGTTATGCCACCACAATTTGCAGACCACTGTCACCTAGCAAATGTAAATGAACACACTTTAGTCATTCATACTGATAATGCAAGCTATGCCAGTTTACTTCGTTTTCAAGCGCCAATATTATGTAGCACCTTATCGAAACACCTTCCACAAATTGTCAACAAGCTTGATGTAAGAGTGAGGCCTAAGAACACCTCTTCACTAAACTCAAAACCACCTTCATTATCACTTTCCGACGATGCGGCCACATCCTTGCAGCAAACAGCAGATAGTCTCGAAGAAGGCCCGCTGAAAGAAGCTCTTAAAAGACTCTCTCAGCGTCATCAATAATAAAATTAACTTGTTACAACTGAGGCTGCTGGCCGACTAAATGAAATAGGAGCATCTTTTTCTTCATCAAAACTAACCAATTCCCATGCATCAGTTTCTTTTAATAATTTTCTGAGCAGTTTGTTATTCACCTCATGACCAGATTTATAACCACTAAATGCACCAATTAAACTATGTCCAAGCAAATATAAGTCACCAATAGCATCTAACACTTTGTGGCGTACAAACTCATCTTCATAACGAAGACCATCTTCATTCACAATACGATAATCATCCAAGGCAATGGCATTATCGACACTTGCACCCAACGCAAGATTATTTTCACGCAATTTTTCGATATCTTTTATAAAACCAAATGTACGAGCACGGCTAACTTCACGAACAAAAGATGTGGAGGAGAAATCAACATCTACTTGTTGCGGTCGTCCCTTAAAAGCTGGATGCTCGAAATCAATGGTAAATGACACTTTAAACCCATCGAAAGGCTCGAACTTAGCCCACTTATCGCCATCTTCTAATACGATTGGCTTTTTGATACGAATAAATTGTTTGGGTACTGATTGCTCTTCTATACCTGCAGACTGTATTAAAAAAACAAAAGGCCCTGCACTACCATCCATAATAGGGACTTCTGAAGCATTGATATCGATGCACGCATTATCAATACCTAAACCTGCAAATGCAGATAGTAAATGCTCAACTGTCGACACACTCTGTCCATGCTGGACCAAACTGGTAGACAGTAATGTTTCACCTACATTTTCTGCTTTTGCTTCAATCTCTACCACCGGGTCGAGGTCAACACGTCGAAAAACAATCCCTGAATTAGGAGCGGCCGGGCGCAACGTAAGGTAAACAGTGTCACCACTATGCAATCCAACACCAGTGGCGCGAATCACATTTTTCAGTGTTCTCTGCTTTATCACGGCGTAACCCTCTCTCTTAAAAATCTTAACAATATATTATAATATCATAGGATTCAGTCTTCCAGCTAGCTAAGCCTTTAGTCAGCTTGTCGACGTAGGAATGCTGGAATATCTAAGTAGTCCATATTTACATCACCATTAGCCACTTGTTTTTGCTGTGTTAGCTCCTCATTACGCTTAACTGTTGGGATATCGTAATCGACTTCTGTAGCCTTTTTAACAATTTCAATTTGAGGTTTTATAACTTCAGGTGTTAATGCTACTTGCGCTACTCTCTCACCGCCAAGTCCTGTCGCAACAACCGTTACACGGATTTCATCCATCATTTCAGGGTCAATGACTGTACCAACAACAACAGTTGCATCATCAGATGCAAATTCTTTGATGGTATTACCGACATCTTCGAATTCGCCAATCCCTAAATCTAGACCACCCGTAATATTGACCAACACACCACGAGCACCCGACAAATCAATATCTTCTAATAGTGGACTAGAAACAGCTAACTGGGCTGCTTCTTTAGCGCGATTCTCGCCAGATGCTTGACCTGTCCCCATCATTGCCATACCCATTTCAGACATAACAGTACGCACGTCCGCAAAATCGACATTAATCATACCTTCACGAGTGATTAATTCAGCAATGCCTTGTACAGCACCGAGTAACACATCATTAGCCGCTTTAAATGCACCTAGTAGTGTCATTTCACGGCCTAGTACTGCTAGCAGTTTTTCATTAGGAATAGTTATTAAAGAATCTACATGTTGGCTTAATTCTTCTATGCCTGCATCAGCAATCTTGAGGCGCTTTCCACCTTCAAATGGGAATGGTTTAGTTACAACAGCGACGGTTAATATACCCATTTCTTTAGCAACTTGTGCTACAACAGGTGCTGCACCAGTGCCTGTACCACCACCCATACCAGCTGTAATAAAGATCATATCTGCGCCTTTAATTACATCCATAATACGTTCGCGATCTTCTAATGCTGCTTGACGCCCCACATCAGGATTGGCACCGGCGCCTAGCCCTTTTGTAATATCTGTACCTAATTGTAATTGTGTTGTAGCAGCACTTTTACGCAATGCTTGTGCATCAGTGTTTGCACAAATGAAATCTACACCTTCAATTTCGTTTAGAACCATGTGCTCAAGTGCATTACCACCACCGCCACCAACGCCTATAACTTTGATCACCGCATTTTCTGTGTAGGTATCAATTAATTCAAATGTCATTTTCTCTCTCCCCTGATTTACTCTAATTTTCTATATAAATTAAATTTATAAACGCTTAAAAATTGCCTTGGAACCAACTTTTCATTCTTGCTAACATGCCTTTAAATTCACTCGTAGGCTTGCCCTGACTCTGTCTCACTAATTCACCTTCATTACCAAATAACAGCAACCCAACCCCTGTTGCATGAATCGGGTTTCTTACAACTTCAACTAATCCGCCAACATGTTTTGGTAATCCGAGGCGAACTGGCAGGTGAAATACTTCTTCGGCTAGCTCAACAACACCTTCCATTTTTGAGCTTCCGCCTGTCAGTACAACACCTGCAGCTAGCAGCTCTTCAAAGCCGCTTCGTCTCAATTCGGCCTGTACTAGCATTAGTAACTCTTCATATCTAGGCTCAACCACTTCAGCTAATGTCTGCCTTGCTAATTGTCTTGGTGGACGGTCGCCTACACTTGGTACTTCAATAGTTTCATCTTCACGTGCGAGTTGCGTTAAAGCGCAGGCATACTTCATTTTGATTTCATCTGCATATTGTGTTGGTGTGCGTAAAGCGACTGCAATATCATTAGTAACTTGGTCGCCTGCAATTGGAATAACAGCTGTATGTCTAATAGCCCCATCAAGGAAAACCGCAATATCTGTTGTTCCACCACCTATATCAACTAAACAAACACCTAATTCTTTTTCATCTTGTTCTAACACAGAATAACTAGATGCCATTTGCTCTAAGATAATGCCATCGACTGTCAAGCCACATCGCTCTATACATTTACTAATATTCTGAGCAGCACTTACCGCACCTGTAATTAAGTGCACTTTGGCTTCTAGGCGAACGCCTGACATTCCAACAGGTTCACGAATACCTTCTTGATTATCGATAATGTACTCTTGTGGCAGTACATGCAGTAGTTGTTGATCACCAGGAAAATGAACTGCTTTTGCAGCATCAAGTACACGGTCTATATCACCTTGTGTTACTTCTTTATCTCTTATAGCGACCGTACCGTGAGAATTTAAGCTTCTAATATGACTTCCAGCAATGCCTGCATAAACGGAATGTATTTGGCAGCCCGCCATTAACTCAGCTTCTTCAACTGCACGTTGAATAGATTGCACTGTCGATTCGATATTAATCACAACGCCTTTTTTCATACCTCGGGCAGGGTGTGATCCTATCCCGATAATATCAAGTGCGTTATCTTTTGGACCGGCATCTAAATTTGGTGCCGCAACAATAGCGACCACCTTCGATGTTCCAATATCCAAACCGACAATTAAGTCTCTTTCACTTCTTTTTGACATCATACAGCCCCATTAAGCTCAGGTTGATGGCCTGATTTCCAATTTATTGCTAATCCGTTGGTATAGCGCATATCAATAATATTTATCTCATTTTCTAACTGAGAAAGCTGTGTTTTATACACAGATAAAAATCGCTCTAAACGTCTTTTACTGTCTGCTCTACCTAATTTAACTGTCATACCTTTCTTCATATTTAATGTCCACGATCTACGCTTATCCATCGTAATCGTGGCTATCACTAAATCAACCGGTTTCAATATCGCTGATATTTCCATATAACGCTTCACCATTAGTTTACTGGTCATTTCGGGGCCTTCTAAAATTGCTAAACCTTTAGGAAAGCTATCTTTAGCTGGGGAAAAAAGCTCACCGTCACTATTCACCAGTGCATGTTTGTCCCAATTGGCAATTGCCCGTTGCTCTTCAACTACTAGATGTATTGTGTCAGGCCAGCTTCTTTTTACCTGTACCTGCTTAACCCATGGTGCAGCTTCACCTGCTTCACGTAATTTCACTACATCAATATTGATAAAACTACCCGTCACATAAGGCTTAACTGCCTTCACAAGCTTCGCTTTATCAACGTGTTTAAAATCGCCATCTACTGTCACATGCAAAATGGGTAATGTATCGTCCTTTTGTAGCCAGAAAACGCCTACTATCACAGTTGATATCACTGACAGTATGACTGTATGACGTAGCCATAATAACCATGGAATAACTGGCTGCTTTTTGCTTACTGGCTTTCGTGTAGCACCTCGGCGATTAAGAGTTTTAGCCATTAGCCTTACCCTCCATGCTGCTTTCAAGTATTTGCCATACTAATTGCTCAAAACTTATACCTGCCTGTTTTGCAGCCATAGGTACTAAGCTGTGAGCGGTCATACCTGGAACACTATTAGCTTCAAGTAAATAAAACTGTCCATTTGTATCACGCATAAAATCAATGCGTCCCCAGCCAGTCATTCTTAAAGCTATAAATGCTTTTAGTGCTAAATTCTTACATTCAGCTTCGTCATCTTCATTCAAGCCACAAGGACACAAATATTCCGTTGTATTCGACTTATATTTTGCTTCAAAATCATAAAAATCATTCGGTGTTTTCAATTTAATCGTGGGTAGAAGCTGATTGTTTAATACCGAAACAGTATATTCTTCACCTTCTATCCATTGCTCAGCAATAACTTCTGCATCAAATTGAATTGCTAAACGAATCGCTTGTTCTAACTCATCAGCAGATGAAACCTTAGTCATACCAATACTAGACCCTTCATTAACGGGTTTAATAATAAGTGGTAATCCCACACTCTCGATAACAGCATTGCAATCACTATTAACGGTAACTTGCACAAATTTTGCTGTCGACAACCCGTGCTCAATCCAAACTTGCTTACTAATCAGCTTATTCATTGATAGCACTGAAGCAGTTATATCGCTTCCAGTAAAAGGAATATCTAATGACCGTAAAACACCTTGGATTTCTCCATCTTCACCACCTCGGCCATGTAAGATGATAAATGCACGATCAAACTTTCCATCACGTAAATGCTTGCTTACATTGACATCAACATCAATTCGATGAGCATCAATGCCTCCTTCAAGCAAACTATTCAATACTTCTTGGCCACTATTTAAGGAAATACTTCTTTCGGCAGATCGCCCACCCATTAGTACCGCTACACGGCCAAATTCAGCAGCTATTTTCACTGAAGTACTCATGCACTTTCTCCAATGATATGCACTTCAGGAACTAAAGTAACTCCAGAGCTCAAGCTTACTTTTTGCTGAACTACGCCAATCAATGCTTCAATATCTGCTGCTGTAGCAGAACCGTTACTTACTATAAAGTTGGCATGCTTCTCAGATACACTTGCACCACCAATACTCAAACCTTTATAACCACCCGTTTCAATCAATCTTCCAGCGAAGTCACCTTCTGGATTACGAAATACTGAACCAGCACAAGGTTGATTAGTAGGTTGACTCACGTTACGCCGTTTTAATAATGTCTTTATCTGTTCTAATTCGTTTGCTGAATCACCTAGTTTTAATCCTAGTTTAGCTGCTACAAACCACTCTCCCTCATGCACTTCAACATGACGATAGCTCACCTTAAAATCTTCAGGTTTACGGAGTCGTATTGTGCCTAAACGATCTACTGTTGTTATCTCCGTGACCCAATCCCATGTTTCACTTTGATGAGCACCAGCATTCATTGCCAAAGCACCGCCCATTGTGCCAGGAATCCCCGCTAAAAAGGCACTTCCAGTCAAACCAGATTGTGCTGCTTTTTTAGCTAATTTTCCGCAGTATGTACCTACTTCAAATGACACTTCCTGGCCCTTGATTTCTAATTGTTGCAAAGTACCTGCGGTAGAAATAACTGTGCCAGAAAACCCACCATCTCGTACTAAAACATTGCTACCTAGCCCTAACCAAAATATTTTTTCATTTTTTGGTAACTGCGCTAAAAATATAGCTAAGTCTTTTACACTTTCAGGCCGGTAGAATCGTTGTGCAATACCACCTACACGCCACGATGTGTGCTTCGACAAAGGTTCATTTAGTCTTAATTCCCCTTGTAAATCAGTAAACATTAAGAAATTCCTCCCAATTGCTCAGGTATTTCTCTTGCTATTCGCCCAATATCTCCAGCACCTAAAGTCAACACTAAGTCATTTCCATTTAGTACCATTGGTAATAAACTAAATAACTCTTGTTTATCTTCTACAAATATTGGTTCAACCTTGCCTCGTAAACGAATAGAACGACATAAGCTCTTAGCATCAGCACCAGCAATCTTAGCTTCACCCGCTGAATAAACTTCCATCACAATCAAAACATCGACATCCGACAATACATGTGCAAAGTCTTCAAATAAATCTCGTGTTCGTGTATATCGATGCGGTTGAAAGATTACAACTAAGCGGCTGTCATTCCAACCATCACGCACAGCAGAAACTGTGGCAGTAATTTCAGTCGGGTGGTGCCCATAGTCATCTACTAATGTTGCAATACCATTTCTTGTTCGTATATCACCTAACACATCAAATCGTCGATTCACGCCTGCGAAAGTAGACAAGGCGCTTTGACAAGCTTCAATTGAAACCCCTAAGGTTCTAGCAACTGCTAAACCAGCAGTTGCATTCAAAGCATTGTGTAACCCTGGCATATTCAGATTAATAGCGAATGTATGCCCTGCTTTTTTATCGATAACACTAAAGTGACTCAAGCCTTTTGTTTGTGTCAAATCAATAATTTGGAAGTCTGCGTTTTCATTAGTACCATAGGTCATAACGGGACGAATAACATCGGTCAATAGTTCACGTACTACAGGATCATCAAGACACATCACCGCTAAACCGTAAAATGGCAAGTGATGAAGAAACTCAACAAACGTTGCTTTTAACTTCTCAAAATCATTGTCATAAGTCGACATATGATCTTCATCAACATTTGTCACAACTGAAATCATCGGTTGTAAGAATAGAAATGAAGCATCACTTTCATCTGCTTCAGCAACTAAATATCGTCCAGACCCTAACCTTGCATTACTGCTTGCACTATTTAATCGTCCACCGATTACAAATGTAGGATCAAGGCCACCTTCACTTAGTAATGCAGCTACTAAGCTTGTTGTTGTTGTTTTTCCATGCGTTCCGGCGATCGCTATGCCATAACTAAAGCGCATAAGTTCCGCTAACATTTCTGCACGTGGCACAACTGGAATACGTTGCTCTCTTGCTGCGCTTAGTTCAACATTGTCTTCTGACACTGCTGTAGTTACCACCACCACATCAGCATTATTCAAATAAGCAGGGTCATGACCAATCATCACTTTTGCACCTATGGTTCGTAAGTGCTCAATCAGTGCATTATTGGCTAGGTCAGACCCAGAAACCTGATACCCAAGATTTAGTAATACTTCTGCAATCCCGCCCATACCAACGCCACCAATGCCGATGAAATGTATGTGTTTGACGCGACTTTGCATTGCAGACGTTAATTTATCCATGTGTCACCTCCAAACAAATACTCGCTATTTGCTTTGTCGTTCCTATTCTTACCAAGCTTCTTGCCATTTCAGCCATAGAAAGTAACGAGTCACGTTTACTTACTAAGCCCGCTATCGCTTTTGTAATTGACTCAAGTGACAACTCACTTTCCTGCATAATGATTGCTGCATTCGCATCTACTAGCGCCTGAGCATTATGTGTTTGATGATCATCTACGGCATAAGGATATGGCACTAACAATGCTCCTACACCAGCAGCAGTAAGTTCAGCTATGGTTAAGGCGCCTGCTCGGCATATAACTAAATCAGCCCATCCATATGCATCGGCCATTGAATCAATGAAAGCAGTTACTTCTGCATTAACTTCTGCATTTGTGTAATTTTGCTGGCAATCATTAACATGCTTAGGACCACATTGATGTTTAATTTCTATAGCTGTTGTTATCTCAGAAAATGCCTGAGGTAATAGTGTATTAAGTGATTTAGCGCCTAAACTCCCCCCCAGAACGAGCACATGTATTGCATCATTTCGTTCTGAAAACCGTTGTTTTGGAGGCAATAATTGTTCTATCGCCTTACGCACAGGATTTCCTACCCATTCTGCATGTTTTGTTGCTTTGAAGCTTTGAGGGAAGCCCTCTAACACTCTATTAGCAATAACTGACAATGCACGATTTGTTAACCCTGGAATTGCATTTTGCTCATGAATGACTAATGGTATACCCAATAACTTGGCCGCAACACCACCTGGACCTGATGCAAAACCACCTAAACCCAGTACAACGTCTGGTTTAAATTGCTTGATGATACTGATTGCTTCGCTAACGGCTTTTATCAATTTAAACGGAGCTAATATCCAACCCAACACACCATTACCACGCAGGCCTTGTACGCTAATAATATTTAATGGATAGTTTGAAGCTGGTACTAACTTCGCTTCAATTCCCTTTGATGTACCAATCCAAGCTATAGAATGTCCTTGTGAGCTAAGTTCATCAGCCACTGCTAAAGCAGGAAAAACATGTCCGCCTGTGCCACCAGCCATAATTAGTATGCGAGCAGTCATCGTTTGACCCTCACTGCCGCTTTTTCTGGATAACGGGTTTCAAGATCAACACGAAGTAATAATGCAATTGCAACGCAAGCAATCACCAAACTACTGCCTCCGTAACTCATTAATGGTAGTGTTAATCCCTTAGTAGGTAATACCCCCATATTTACACCCATATTTACGCAAGCTTGAATACCTAACCAAATCCCTATCCCATATGCGATTTGAGCTGCAAATACTTGACCTGCAAGTTCTGCTGCCCGACCTATTGAAAGGGCACGCCAAATAAATAAAGTGAATAAGACAATCGTACTCATCGCACCGATCAAGCCTAACTCTTCAGCTAATATTGAATATAAAAAGTCAGTATGAGCTTCAGGTAAGTAGGATAATTTTTGCATACTGCTACCTAGGCCTACACCTAGCCAGTCACCACGACCAAATGCAATTAATGCTTGCGTTAATTGAAATCCACTACCAAATTGATCAGCCCATGGATCCATAAAGCTTTGTATACGAAGCATTCTATATGGTGCTAAATAAACTGCTGCTGTAAATCCTATTGCTAATAATGCTGTTAATGCTGCGAATACATCTAGCCTAGCGCCCCCTAAGAACAACATAGCTAACACTGTTGATAAAATAACAACCACTGAACCGAGATCTGGTTGCACGATTAATAACCCTGCTGCAAGTGCTACTAATACCAGTGGTGCAAAGATTTTGAAAAAGGATTTTTTTAATTGACCTCTATGTCGTTGCAAATAATCTGCTATATATATAATTGCAAATAGCTTAATTATTTCTGCAACTTGGACATTAATAGGTCCCAATGGTAACCAGCGTCGACTTCCATTTACTTCTCGGCCAATGCCTGGGATCAATACTAAAACTAGCAATATAATGCCAATCACTAATAACGTTGGTGCATTTTGTTGCCAGAATGATAAACGAACTGAAAGCATTCCCCATGCTACCGTGATACCAATACAAGCAAAGATTGCTTGACGACTAAAATAATAAAAAGGCTGATCAAGTTTACTAGCTGCAATACTGATTGAAGCAGAACCCACCATCACTAATCCTAAACTTAGAATTGCCATTACAATTAGTAATAAGTATCTATCAGAATGAATTGGAGAAGTACTCACACTAATTTCTCCACTGCCGTTTCAAACGCTTCTCCACGCTGCTCATACCCACTAAACATATCAAAACTTGCACATGCAGGTGATAGCAATACATTAGAACCAGATTCAGCAATATCTTTTGCTTGTTTTACAGCACAGTCTATTGTTTCTACGTAGTAGGTATTCACTTCCTTTGGTACAACTGCTTCTATAAGCTTGGCATCTTGCCCCAGCACAATCACTGCAGTCACATATTTATTAATCACAGCTGTTAAGCCCGTGAAATCTTGATCCTTAGCTACACCACCAGCTATCAAAATTATTTTGCCGCTACCTGCTATGCCCTCAATGGCAGCAATACACGCACCAACATTAGTTGCTTTAGAATCATTGAACCACTGAATGCCATTAATATTAGCGACTAAATTACAACGGTGAGGTAAGCCAGGATAACGTTTCAAAGTAGCTACCATTGCCACCATTGATAAACCCATAGCAGAGCCAATCGCAAGTGAAGCCAATGCATTTGCAACATTGTGTTTACCTTTAATCTTCAGCTCATCTACTTGAAGTAAAGCTTGTGAACCTTCTGCTAGCCAAGTAGTGCCGCCTTTTTTAAGCAGTCCAAAATCTACCCCATCACATGCATCTAAACTAAAATGGATTTGGTTGCGGTCATGACGTGCTAACTGCATAACGCTCTCATCATCTCGATTCAACACCATCACACCATTTCCGTTATAAATGGTTGCTTTGGTATCCTTATACTGTTGTTCAGTATCGTATCGGTCCATATGATCAGGCGTTACATTCAATACTGTTGCAACAAACGCATTTAGTGAGCGTACTGTCTCTAATTGAAAACTAGATAATTCGACTATATAAAAATCTGGGGCTGGTTCTATAAGTAGTTCCAGAACTGGCGTTCCCAAATTACCGCCTACTTGTACCTTTTGATTAGATTCTATTGCCATTTCAGCAATTAGCGTTGTTACTGTACTTTTACCATTCGAGCCAGTGATAGCAACAATAGGTGCATTTGCTTCACGTGCAAATAATTCAACATCACCCACTAGTTCAATGTTTTTTTTCTTCGCAGCTATAATCTCAGGTAACCGAGGGTCAATACCTGGACTTAAAATAATCATATCCGCCTGAAGCATTATGCTTTCATTTAAACCACCTGTTATGACCAATACCTCAGGTAACTCTGTTTGTAAAACATTGAGTCCTGGTGGTAACTCACGTGTATCCATCATCGCAACTGTATAGCCATTTTTGACAAGAAAGCGTGCGCTCGACAATCCTGACTGGCCAATGCCAATAATCAGTATCGAGCTTGCATTATCAGCTTGTCTTGTCAATGGGTTCATCGTATTTTCAAACTCGCTAAACCAACTAATACTAGAAATACAGTAATAATCCATGCGCGTACAATAATACGAGGCTCAGGCCAGCCTTTTAACTCATAATGGTGGTGAATAGGTGCCATCAAAAATACACGTTTACCACGTAATTTGTATGAACCTACTTGTAGCACAACAGATAAGGTTTCTATTACAAATACACCGCCCATAATTAGTAGTACCAGCTCTTGTCTAACAAGTACTGCTACTGTGCCTAATGCAGCACCTAATGCCAAAGCACCAATATCACCCATAAATACTTGTGCAGGATATGTGTTAAACCATAAGAAGCCGAGTCCAGCACCAACCATTGCAGCACAAAACACTGTTAATTCACCTGCATTCGGAATAAAAGGTATCGATAAATAATGTGCAAATTGATAATGGCCTGTTACATAACTAAACAGACCTAAGGCACTTGCCACCATTACTGTTGGCATAATTGCTAAACCATCTAAGCCATCCGTTAAGTTAACCGCATTACTAGTACCCACTATCACCAAATACGTCAGCAACATATACCACGCGCCCATTGGGATAAGGATATCTTTAAAGAAAGGTATGATAAGTGTTGTCTCAGCAGGTATGCCTGCTGTTTGATATAGAAATACAGCAGCTCCAAGTCCGCCTACAGATTGCCAGAAATATTTATAACGGCTTATAAGCCCTTTAGGATCTTGACGAACTAACTTTATATAATCATCAACAAAGCCAATAATGCCAAATAATAGTGTTACTGAAAGAACAACCCAAACATAACGATTACTAAGATCAGCCCACAGCAAAGTACTAACCGCTATAGCGACTAAGATTAGCGCTCCACCCATTGTCGGCGTTCCTGCTTTACTCAAATGAGATTCAGGACCGTCATCACGCACTACTTGACCTATTTGCTTGAAACTTAAATGTCGAATCATCGTAGGTCCTACAATTAGTGCAATCCCTAGTGCAGTGATAACACCTAAGATAGATCGCAATGTAAGATATTCAAAAACACGAAAGCCACTGTGAAACTGAGTTAAATATTCTGCTAACGCTAATAACATTAGCTTTCTCCTTCAACAGCTAACTTGTCAGCTAGCTTATCTAATTGCATAAAACGTGAGCCCTTAATAAGGCAAGTCACATTGTCAGATAGTTCTTTATTTAGTTGTTCCTGTGCCTCACTAACATTTGAAAAATGCTCGGCCCCGTCACCAAATGACTCTGCCGCTAGCTTAGCTTTACTCCCTATCGTCCATAACTTATCAACACCCATATTTTTAGCATCAATTCCCATTTGTACATGGATCTGTTCGCTGTCTTTACCTAGCTCTCCAAAGTCACCTAAAACTAGCCAATGCTCACTATTAAATGATGCTAGTACAGCCAGTGCTTGTTGATATGAACCAGGGTTTGCATTGTAGCTATCATCAATTATTTGTGACTGATTTATACCCTGTTTTATCTGTAATCGATGTGGCACACTTTCCACTCCAGCCAAACCTTTAACTATTGCAGAACTGGGGACTTTTAAAGCTTGTGTTATTGCAATAGCTGCTAATGCATTTGCTATATTATGACGACCTGGTAATGGCAGGTTAATGAAGTGGTATGCATCATTTATCCCAACCATAAAGTGACTCGACAATGGTTTTAGCACGATATCTTTTGCAGTAATATCAGCATCTGCATCTAATGCAAATGTAACAATCTGCTTACTGCTAAGTATTTGCTTCCACTCTGATAAATAGGACATATCTGCATTGATCACACCAATACCATCATCTGCTAAGCCCAATAATATCTCTGCTTTAGCTTTTGCTACACCATCAATGGAACTAAAGCCTTCAAGATGTGCAGCTGCTACATTATTGATAACTGAGATATGTGGTTTCGCCATATCCACTAAGCGGGCAATTTCACCAGAGTGATTAGCGCCCATTTCTATCACGGCATAATCTGTTTCACTGGCAAGACGACTTAAGGTCAGTGGAACACCCAACTCATTATTCAAATTACCTTCCGTAGCAATGACAGAGCCACATTGACGTAAGATCGAAGCAACCATCTCTTTTAGCGTTGTTTTTCCATTACTGCCTGTAATGGCAATAACGTTAGTATTACACTGCTCTCGCCAGTATTTAGCTAATCGACCCAATGCCTCCACGACATTTTCTACGACTAATTGTGGCAAGACATCTTGTTGTTGCGTAGTAACTATTGCGGCTGCCGCACCTGCCAATCGTGCTGTTTCAAGATAGTCATGACCATCCACATGCTCGCCTTTTAATGCTATGAACAAGTCACCAGTGTTCACTTTTCTGCTATCGATTACCGTACCTGTAAGCATCACGTCACTTTTAGGCGCTTCACAAGCTAGAATTTCTGCTAATTTAGAGAGAAGTAAATGCATAGTTAAACTTTTGCCTCTCTCGATGAAGCTGACCCATCATTTGCCGCAATTAACACATTTTGAACGACTTGTTTATCACTAAAGATGTGCTTAATTCCTGCTATTTCTTGATACTGTTCATGCCCCTTGCCTGCTACCAGTACTATATCGCCTTTATTAGCTCTATTTATTTCTGATGTAATTGCTAACTTACGATTATGCTCAATAGAAATAGACTCTTTATTCTCAACACCAGAAATAATATCTAAAATGATCTGCTGTGGATCTTCATCTCGAGGATTATCATCTGTGATAACAAAATGATCGGCATACTTTTCAACCGCAGCTCCCATCAAAGGTCGCTTGCCACTATCTCGGTTACCACCACAACCATATACACATAAGAGTTGAGCTTTACCACTGACATGATGTCGCAACGAAGTTAAAGCTTGAGTAAGCGCATCGGGTGTATGAGCAAAATCGATCACTACTGTTGCTAGTTCAGCACCACCAAGCATTTCCATTCGCCCTTCTACAGCATGACAGCTGCTTATTGCTTTCACTATATCAGCGTGTTCTAAACCTAAGGCATTCAGAGTAGCTATAGTTGCTAATAAATTATCAACATTGAATTCACCAAGGATCTTAGAATGAATATGGTCCTGTCCATGTTCTGTAATAAGATCAAATATAATCCCACTGGCTGTCATTGAAATATTGTCAGCTTGAAAGTCGATGTTTTCTGCTGTTTGAGAACGACTATAGCAAGATAATGTAAGCGAAGTTTTGCCTGATAATTTAGCTATTAATGACTGACCAAAATCATCATCACTATTAATAACTGCTGTTCTAATACTTTCAAAATCAAATAACTGAGCTTTCGCCTGAGCATATTCAGCCATTGTTTTATGGTAATCAAGGTGATCGCGTGTCAAATTAGTATGTACAGCAACATCAACATCTACACTATTTAATCTACCTTGGCTCAAGGCGTGTGATGACGCTTCAATGACTACATATTTAATATTACTGTGGTAAAAATCAGCTAACACACGCTGCACTGAAACCGGATCGGGTGTCGTCATCCCAGTATCAGTCAATGAATCTATTCGGCCAATGCCTAAAGTACCAATCACACCACATGGAATAGCTAAAGATTCCAGCGCTTGTGCAATAAATTGACTTACTGATGTTTTACCATTTGTTCCCGTCACAGCAATCACTGTTAAAGCCATTGAAGGGTGGCCATAAAATCGTGCTGCAATTTCACCACTCTTATCCGCCAATGATTTTACTGCTATTGCAAGCGTATTACTTTGCGTGACTAACAGCTGCTCGATGTCGGACAAAGGCTGAGATGCTTCATATAAAACAAGCGCTAGTTGAACAGTAAGTGCTTGCTTTAAATTTCTTTCTCTTAACTCAACATCTTTTGCCAATGACAGAAATAAATAACCATCTTCGACCAGACGACTATCAAGGCTGATTCCTGTCACTGTCTGTTCTGATAGCTTAGATGGATCTTTTAGCATTCCAGCTAATAATGATTGGGTGGATTGTGATGACATGATGTTCATTGTTGTGCCACCAACATTTTAGATAGCGGCATATCATCTGGTGTCACATTTAACAATCTCATCGCGCCAGTCATTACTTTAGAGAACATTGGTGCTGCAACTAAACCACCATAATAATCTTCGCCTTGAGGGTCATCAATCATCACAACCATTGCTAAGCGAGGGTTATTAGCTGGTATCACTCCAGCAAATAATGAAAGATAATGTCCTTCTGCATAGCCACCTCGGCTGGCTTTTTTGATTGTGCCTGTTTTGCCTGCAACTGTATAATTTTCTACAGCAGCTCGTGATGCCGTACCGCCTAGTTTAACTACACCGGTCATCATTGTTCGAACTGAGTCCATAATATCGTTTGAAAAAACTCGATGACCTACTGGTGCTGAATCAAGTTTGGTAAAACTTACTGGACGTAAAATACCGCCATTGGCTAATACGGTATAGCCTCTAGCAAGCTGTAATGCCGAAGTATTAAGGCCATATCCATAGGAAAAAGTCGCTCGTTCGACTTTTTTCCATGAACTAAGATCTGGCATTCTTCCCATATTTTCACCGGGGAAATAACCACCAGATAATGTCCCCATTCCAAACGAAGCAAAATCTTGCCAAAGTTGCTCGGGCTTCAAT
>OJGP01000091.1_pt1 | contig 18387 bp, 48 predicted proteins | sample 1594701 | NCBI WGS metagenome assembly OJGP01 (sample SAMN05416863, study PRJEB24817) | seawater metagenome | isolation source: Sea water | place: Canada:Atlantic | collected 2013-11 | reverse complement strand
ATCTACACAGAGTAGATCGTCGGCAGCGTCAGATGTGTATAAGAGACAGGATAGTGACAGTGTAGCTGATTGAGTATCAGTCAGTTACTATCTTCCAATTAAATGGCTCTCTATTTCTCTGATATTGTTCCATAGTGAATTCTATGTTATCAGTTTCAAATTCCATTGTATATGGTTTTGTAGAGCAGTAGTTATGGTTGGTTATAGGTGTTATTTGGATTGTGTATTTAATCATTAGTCTAATATTTTATTATTGGGTAATTTACTTCTAACTCTATCTGAGATTGGGATAGCATCACCCATCTCATCGATTCTAACAAATGTCATATTCGTTCTTAGGATTAAGTTTTGTTTACCATTGTAAACATTATGAGAACGAGCCTCTATTATTAATCGTATTGATGAACCACCTACTGATTCAACATCCCCATATATCTTTAGGAGTTGACCTTCTCTCGCAGGTTTATTGAATATACATTTATCAATTGCTTTAGTTACCATTCTAGGAGTATCACAAAACTCTGCAGCAAATCCAGCAGCTGCAGCATCCAACCATGCTAATAACTTACCACCGAATAAGTTTCCGTGGAATCCTAAATCGGATTTCTTAATTGGATGTTGTGTTATATACTTCATTTACTTTGTAGTAGTTTTTTTAATCTATCCACTAACCATATATGGTCTGGATGTTTGTTCGTAGCCATTAATCTGAATGATATCTCATTTGCTATTTTATTTATTTCTTCATCACTCATCTGATTAAAGAATTAAACGCTTGGTGGTAGGAATGTATTCGTTTAGTTCCACCATCCATTAATTTTTTAGCTAAATCCATAACTTCACTTCTCATATTATGAGCGTGAGCTTCCATTAGGATTTCTTCTATTTCTTTTTCTTCACTCATTATATGTAACTTATTATAGCAAGTATAATAGATAACCCTATTAACCCCATTACAGAAACTGCAGATAGGAATTCGTTATTTTCAACTTGTTGTTTACTTCTACCTTGCCAATCATCTGAATTGAATTTATCTATGTTATCCAATAGTTTTTTGTTTTGCTTTCCCATTTTAGTAAGTATTTAATTGCTTGGTTATTTGTTGTACTAATTTGTTATCCTCTTCACATCCAAACTCATCAATCAATATATCTTTGGTTGTAGATAATAGTGCTGATATCCTAGCCTGTGATTTTCTCTTAGCTAATTTAACATTAGTATGTTGTACTTTGTATAAGTGAAATGCTATAGGGTCTAAGTTGATTAACTTAGTTTCGTATTTAGATATACGAGCATCAACTGTTCTTCCATTCGTTGAGGTATGGTTTGGAACATACCCTTTGTAGAGTTCATCCAACCTTCCAGTTAGATATTGTATTTCCATCAATTTGTGAATTTCTTTATAATCCATTTATTTAATTTTTAATAGTGTAAGAATAATAGGGGAAGATTTTCACTTCCCCCATTTTCTAATGTAACTTATTTTGTTAGAATTTCAACCCGAAACCTAACATCATATTAGTTGTTTTTTCACCTGAGTGATAAACAATCTTTGGTTCTACAAATACACCTTTGTGTACAGTAAACATTTTACCTAAACCTAATGCAAGGTTATCAGTATCAAAATCAGTTAATGAAGCGTATAGGAAAAAGTCCTGTCCACCTGCATTCATAAAGTATCTAGCGTTCAAGTCCATAGATAAATCCTCAGATGAATCTGCTTGAGCTAAAGATAATCCAACCATTAGTTTATCGGAAACTCCGTAACCTAACATTGGAGAAATTGCCCACTCAGTCCAAGCTACATCTGCGATGTCACCTGTACCTACATACCAATCTCCTTTAACGTTTTGTGCATTCATTGAAACAATTGTTCCAACTATTAATGCTACACTTAAAATTAATTTTTTCATAATATTCGTTTTTTTTATTTGTTATTGTTGAGGGAAAATGCCCTCTACATAGAGAACGTACTCTATGTATTTTAAGTAGAGCGGGAAGGTGGAACTGCCCCACCATCTTTGTACTGGAAGTACAACGAGTTTCTCTTAACTCTTTTCCCGCATTTGAGCGAAAGGTTGGAACTGCCCCAACTTCTCCGTACTGGAAGTACGGCAAGTTTCTCTTAACTCTTCTCTCGCAATTTAGTTATGATTGAATTATCTTTCTGAGTTTCTATATGCTCATCCCATAACTCTCTCATAAATTTCATATGATGAGGTTGTATCTCAAATCCCATATCACCACTAAAGGTATTATTAGAACCTGTTATAAGTGCGTTTATGATAACTTCATCACCATCTTTATAGTTGGTTGAGTTCATTACTACATCTTTTAACCAATGTATCTTATCACTTATATGTACAGCTTCCCACTTCATCTTTGTTATTATTACACTAATATACGAAATTAATTTGATACTACCAAACTTTTTTGTAACTTTTTTTCATTTACTTTTTCTATTGATGATTTTAGTAACTCATCTACATAAGGATGTTGTGAATTAACATAAAACATTAATGCCGTTCTATACTGATTAGATGGGTTGTAAACGTTGTGGTAGTGGTACGAATTAAAGTAATATGCATTACCTTCTTCCATTTCAAATTCTGATAATGATTTAAAACTATTTGGTTTGTTAAAACGTTTCCACCATTTAAACTCATCCTTATTAACTACACAATACTTAAACCCAGTTGGCATCTCAATAGGGATTTGTATTATTAATTCAGATTCACTTTGTTTATGTTCTTGTACATGCGAATGCCATAGTAATGAACTCTTTGGTGCAATCCTCATTAATCTAACTATTGTAGTTGGTGAATCACCATATACCTTATCTATAACTTCGTACATATAAGGTAGCTTAGATTTTAACTCTGTTGGTAGAATAGGTTTACCACTATTATGTAACCCTTCATAGAAATCATCATATAGTTCACCATTAGTACCATACAATGCTACACCACTCCAAGACTTCTTATACTTTCGTTTAGCACCAAAGTATATGGAATGGTAATTTTCAAACTTATAGGATTCATTTAAAATACTCATCTCTGATTTGAGTTTATCTAAATCAATATCTATATTTAATCGTAAGTGTGATATATCAGTTATATTCATTTTGTTTTTTATTTGGTACTCCGTAGGAGAATCGAACTCCTATTTTATGGATGAAAACCATATGTCCTAACCGTTAGACGAACGGAGCAAATGGTGGAGAATATCGGAGTCGAACCGATGACCTCTTCGGTGCAAGCGAAGCGCTCTAGCCAGCTGAGCTAATCCCCCATCTGCGGAGAGTGAGGGATTCGAACCCCCGGTACGTTGCCGTACAGCAGATTTCAAATCTACCACAATCGACCACTCTGACAACTCTCCTAACTCCTTAACCTTTTAGAATCTCCTTCCCTTTTTCATCAACGTGAGTAGTTGGGATATTAGCTCCGTACTCAGAACCAAAGTTCTTAGATAGAGTATCCAACTTTCCAGTTGCAGATTCTAACTGACTTAATAGTTTATCTATCTCATCAGTATGTTGAGGATGTTCACCTATAGCGACAGGTGATTCAAAGTAGATTGATAATGTTGCTCTCGCATCCATTATTTGTGCGGTGTATTTGGATTCTAATGCCTGATACAGCCTTCTTGCAATTTTGTGATTCATAACTTATAAATTTATTGTTAGTACTAATAAATATTAAAAAATATTTAGTAAAACGATTGAGGTTGGGATGATGGGGATTGAACCCATATGTAACCAATTACCCTTTCTACTGCGTATAAGACAGAGGGGATACATCCCAATCTAAACGTTGTGAACGAGATAGGATTCGAACCTATGACCGATGCCTTAGAAGGGCATTGCTCTATCCAGCTGAGCTACTCGTCCTTTGTATCAGAGGTGGGAATCGAACCCACACGAACATTACTGTTCATTGGATTTTAAGTCCAACGTGTCTACCAGTTCCACCACTCTGACTTGGTGGTTATTATTGTATGTATTGTGTTAAGTATTGTGAAGCAAAGTAAGCCACCTTATATCCAGCGAACCCACCAAACGCCGTTGGTATAGGGAATAAAATAAACTTAGCTAATGATGTAGTGTACTTAGGTCTATTAATAACTTTACTGATATAGAAGTAATGAATCATATAACCCATAAGTACTGCTATATCCATTCGTAATGCGATGAACGGAACTATGATAGCTCCACTAAATCCAAAAAAGAAATTCTCTATAATAGCATATCGTACTTCCTTCAGACTTGCTTCTTTAAATTCTGTTCTAATCTTCTTCGTCGGCATACTCATCTGTTAAATATTCTATTGCATCATCTCTAAGGTCTGTTTTCTTTTCTACTTGGAGTTCCCAATAGTTTTCGTAAGCTTCATCCCATTCCTCTTCGGTATCGTAATCATCTTCATCAGGTGAATCAAACACTTCATCATTACAACAAAGCTCACCCATATAAACTGCACCACCACCTAATGGTTGTGATGAGGATTCATCATCGAATGTAAACTTAACCCAAACCTTCTCATCGATTTCAGATAGGATGTGATGTAGTTGTTCAATAGCTCCTTCACAATAGTACCATGCTGATTCAGTGCTTAGTGTAAAATACTCTTCATCCGTTTCAACCTCTTCGATATGACACCACTTAGCGCCCATCTGTTCTGTAAACTCACTTCTATCATATTCTAACATATTACCATAACCATACAATTTATTGTATAGATACATCCCATCACTTTGAGTTTTCCAATCATCAGATTCAGGAAACATTTCCTGCAGTTTCTTAAATACTTTAGGGTTCTCTGATTCAACCTCTATGTATGTATATACTGAATTTGCCATTATATGTCGTTTGAATATTTAACATTAAACCCATTCCACTTTGTGTACTCTTCATCAAGCTCACCAGCATCCATAGTAATCTCTTCACTCTTATTTCGTGAATCATACATTACATCGGTTGGGTATTCTACAAATGATTTGTATAGGATATCTAATAACTCTTCTGATAATACACCTTCGTTATCTTCGATGTATTCTTCAGCTTCCCAATCGGAAAGGTTATCGTTTATATAGTTCCAAAAATCCTCATCAGTTTCACCTTTATATGGTGGTACTGCATTTACAAAATCTTCGGAGTTTAATGTACATGGTTCACCAACTGTGGTGATACTATACGATGTTCGGGTTCTAAAACTTAGTTTCATTTAAAATAATTTTGAAAGGTTAACAATAAGGAATACCCCATATATACATAGAGCTGAAATTAATACAATATCTACTGATGTTATTTCAGATATGAATGATTTAATTTTCTTCATAATACTTTTTTAAAATGTTGTTTATATAATCTATACTTTTACCATCACCAATTAACGTATCATACTTTCTAAAACGATTAACTATATCAATCGTACTCCAAGTAATAATATCCTTATAGGCAGGTACATATGTTTTTATGTATGTCATTAGTTACTAATATACAAAATTAATTTCATATATCCAAATCAATGGGTATATTTCTTTTTGGGTTTTCTAAATAATGATAACGGAATGGATACAGATAAACTTCCCATAAATGTAGCGAGTACATCTCTTTCATCAAAGTAATTACCAGGTCTCCAATTATCAAACGATTCTTTTGCTATACCTGCAGCTAACCCTACTCCTAATCCTACGAAGAATGCTTTCTTCTTATCACCTTTATATTTCCATAAAGCCCATTCGTATCCGATGGTAGTTGCGATTGCTCCAGCAGCAAAGTGTAATCTTTTATCTGGTTCGGTTAATATGAATTTATCATATTGATAGAATTGTCCGTTCATCGATTGACATGCAACCAATAATACGATTAGTAATTTTAATCTTCTCAACTTATACTCCCATCCACTCTTTGTTGTCTGAACCCTATGATTGGGGTATGACCTGTAATTTTATTCTTTTGAATATTAATCATCTGTTGTGTCAACATTAATGTTTCAACATCTTTTTCATTGTTAACCCAATCAGTAAATAGATAGGTTAGTAATTTACTTTTTACTTTTTTAAACATAACTTTTATTTATTAATTTTTACTTTGGTTATTCTTACATACGATGAACCACTATAACCACAACTAGCCCATTCGTTTCTTTGTTCTTCAGTTAACATCTGAGATAAGGATTCAATTCCTTCAATACTCATTCTATCAATTTGTTTTGCTGTAAACATACTTTATTTTTTAATTAAACATTTCCCAATTAGATTCTTCTTTAGTAGCCGCCACTTCGTATGGGTGATTACCATAATGGTAACCCATAGTGTAGTATCGTTTCATCCACAATGGTGATTGAAGGTGATGTTGGTATTCGTGAACCAACGTTTGAATCACATCCATTCTATCTTTCATCTTAGGGTGATACACTACAATAGTATTATCTTCTCTATCGAACTCAGCAGCCGGGTCACATTCACCATACTCTTCTACATCGACTGGATAATCTTCATCGTTCATCTCTAAATCTTCACCGATGATTCGTAGATAGATGTTGTGGTGTAGTTCTACATACGGAGTACAATTATGAAACTTAGAAGTTCCATAGTGTTTCTCTATCTTAGGATAAACCTCATCAACAATCTTTTGAACTTCTTCTTTAGTCATTAAGTTTTTCATATCTATATTTTTAGTATCCAACAAAATCAATTTTAATACAATCGGTAACGATACCTTGTTTAATACTCCAATCCCACTCTTCGTTCAACCAATAGTTTTGAACATTCTCTAACTCTTTCAAACACTCATCGTACAACTCTTCGATTTCGTAACCATCGCCAAACTTAATACCACCACATAGTGTTATCAGTTCGTTTAGTTTATCGAAATCATCTTTATTCTTTTCTATCTGAATTTTGATTTCAGCTTTCATCAAATCGGAAACCTTATCGTTCCAATCGTACATCTCATTAGACCAAGGTTTTACTACTTTAGGTTTTTCGGTATTTATCATATTTATCATTTTTTAATTTTTACTATTACTATTTGGAGATTTATCTCCCTCTTTACTACATAGTAAAGATACGGAATTTAGTTGGAATAAACAAGCTTTCAATGTTAAGAAATTGTTAAGTTATTAACAATGTTATCGACAACCCTACATCTACCCAAATGTGGGAAGGGGTGTGAACTTTAGAAAAATTTCTACAAAATTTATTCGAACCATTGAGAGCGGTGCGTTTTAACGTTCTTTACTTTCTTATCAGGTTCTTCTAAACCTAACTCTTCCATCTTATCGATAATACGTTGTTGAGTTTCTAACTCTCCAACCTTACCTAACTCTGCGGCTTTGGATAAAAGTTCTTTTGTTACTTCTTTACCTTGATGAACAGCATCTAATGCAGCAAATCGTTTGGTGTGATACCTACCTAATGGTTTGGTGAATTGTTTTAGGTACTCAGATTTAGAATCTAAGTATTGAAAGAACTCTTCTTCAGGAAGGTTCTCCATTTGTTCATCAGTTAATTCGTTGTTCGGGTCGTACTTTACCATATCATCTTAATTATACAACTACCTATTAACCACATCCATAAAGATGAGATTAAAAGGATACCAGTCCATACTTTAATTTTTAACCAATTCCAATGTTTCATAGTTTACCACCATCACACTTTCCACTCTCTATATCCATAATAAGAAACTCAATTCTTTGTTGTGCTATATAAGGAGATTCTTCTTTTAATAATTCATTGATTTGGTTGAGGTTCTTTATTACTAACCTCTTTGAACATAAAGGAGATTGAGCAGGTGTAAACCCTTTATCAATCCATCCTTGTACTTTGTCTCTTAAACTCATAACTTTTGTTTTTTAAATATACTCTAATATACGAAATTAATCTCACATATCCAAATTCTAAATCATAAAACTTTGTTAAAGTTATTAACACCATTGGTGAATACAATCTCTGAAAGTTATAACCATCGGTGAAGGATAACTAAAAAAAGTGAGGTAGATTAAAATTAGTTAAATGCTGAAGAATTACTTAATAGTATCCTTAGTAGTAGTAGGGAGTATAATGATAACCCCATCCTTCTTAACTAAATCAAAGTTTACCTTCGTATCTGTAACAGAGGAACTATCTACCCCTGATGTGGAACAACAACCCTCTGAAGGGATAGAGGAAACCCTGCAGCTGGAAATAGATAGATATACTACCAACACCCCAACAGCGATTAATGTATCCCAAAAATTTTTATAACTTTTCATCTTCATTCTCTTTTACTTTATTACATTGAGGACATGATTCTAATGTAGGAGAGTTCATGCTTCCACATCCACATATCCAAACGTTATCTACCATACTATCCATAAACAACCATTCTTTTTTAATCATACCTTATAATCTATTTTCACCTTCAGCTTCCATTGTACACTTCGGGCATTCATACTTTGTTAATATTCCGTTGCTCTTCCATCTCTTCCCACAATTAAAACACTTAACCCATATGAGTATTGTTTTCGTTATTGAATGTTTCATAAATTACTACTCCTTATTCTTTAACATAACTCTAATAAGTATTAACCTATTTCTATTTTACATCACTTTTACAGGAGATACAATGAGGTAGAGGCTTGTATCATATACAACATATCAGACAGGTTTTCTATAGGGAGAAAATGCGACACCGATAGGAAAATTGATTAAGCCCGGTTGTAACTTGCTGATTGCCAGTGGTTTACGTTTAAATGCCCCCCCCCTATGGGGAATGGATTCAAGCATTAAGCTTGTTGTGGGTTATCCCCTAGCGGAGATATTGGTATCCCACTCCCTACCTATAAAATAATCTAATTTCCTATGGGCTGAATCTACCCCTCTTAGGTTGTTGTTATCTACTGCCTCTTGCAGCTTAGATGCCCAATAGGTTATCTTATCCCAATACCCATTAGGATACTGTTTGCCTACTTGCCTTACTCTACCATACTCATTCTTTGTCATATATCTGTTATTTAGCTATTAATTATTTACTTCACTTTTTATTGGATATCGGAGAGCCCTTCGTGAACTCTCCTAATTCTAGCTGATGGCCCTTATGTGAACCTCAACTCTTTATGTTACCCAATCGTATCGAGCAGCAACGCCCCCATTGGGTTTGGATACTCTTTTCGTATCATAGGGGAGCTTAATCCCTCAACTACTTCAAGCCTTCATTGGTTTCCCAACCAATTACACTACTAAAGTACGACAATTTCCTGAGAAAAACAAGCTTTTAATGTTAAATTTATGTTAAGTTATTAACAATTTACTGTTTATATCCGAATAGCAACAGTCTCAGCACCCATATACCCCCTACTTTTTGTGTTTTTATTAGTATTAATGGGTCAGGGGGATTTTTTAAGACCAGGTCCCCCCTCTAATATACAACAATTATTTGACATACACAAGCATTTAGGCATAAAGTTATCAACCTGACGATGTGTCAGGCCCCTTTTCAAGCGTTTAAAATTGTTAATAACTTTCTTCGGGTGACATATTGTCATGCTTTTGGGTGCCGTAACCCACTCATTCCCACCACATTAGGCGGCTGAAATAGGTGAAAAAGTTATCAACAATCGGCATGTTAATAAGTTTTCCAGCAAATATTTTTTTTTCTCAAGATAAATTCGTATGACATGCCTACATTTCTGATATAATTTGGGTGCCATACATCCCACCCAGCTGAATTAACCATTAATGGGATTCCGTACCCACTTTAACCTATTTTTAGATTACCTAACCTATACAGCATGATTTATCATTAATGGGAAAGAAGGTTCTGATATCTAATAAGAGTATGATGATTTAACAGAAAAGTGGGAAAAGGTGGGAAAATGTACCCTTTTTAGGGTGCTTTTAGGATACGTTTTTTGTACGTTGGGATAAAGGCATAAAAAAACACCCCATTTGGGATGCCTTCTTACCTCTTCCATTGTAGTACTGATTATGGGGATGTAGGGATGAGTATCTACCTATCCATATACTCTATGATTCTATTCATTATGATTAACCCTATGACTAGGATTGTTAATACTTTTAGTGCCATTATTTCTATCATTGAACTGATTTTATTCTACCTCACTTTTTTTTCTGTTGTATAACCTCATCAACAACTTATCTCTTGTTTCTTCACCAATCTCATTTGATTGATATAACTGCTCTATTAGTTCTCTCATTTCTTTTTATATAATCTTCTATGAATCCAACCTCAACGTTATATGGTCTCCATAATCCTATAGTAAGAGGTTCGTAGTTCCATTCTTTAAATCTTAGATTCATCCTATATGCTTTTGTATTTGGGAAAGTAGTTCATATTCTTCTAATTCTATAAGTGCATCTCTATTCTTATTAAACGTTGATATATAATCTTCCATCTTTACATGCATTGTAAGTTTTATGAAATCATATACCAATTCAACTTCTAATTTAACCTCATCCACTCCTTGCTCTAATCCAATTAAAGTAGAAATAACTGATTCCTTAGCTATCTCTAATCTTTTAGATTCCATCTCTTCTCTTAACTCATCTAATGTTCTACTATATAATCGTATCATCTATTAGTTTTTCTAATTATGTGAGTTTACTCACTAATAATCGTATTCATCATCTATATAAGGTTCATCCTTCTTTGGAAGGGAAATTGCATCATACTCTGAATTTTCTATATCATCGTAATCACCCACATTAGTTGTGAATTTCTTATGAGCCTTTGCAAATGGAGTTTCTTCCCAATCTTGTATATCCTTTGGTTTTTCATCATTCCATTCATCATTGAAATAAGTAGGCGACTTAGAGGAATTTCTCTGAAATTTTTCTTCGTACACACCTTCGGATTCCATCCTACGGATATCTGAGTGTGGGATATCGTTTCCTTTTGTGGGATTCTTATGCTTTAGGAATTCTTTAAACATATCTTCATCACTCCAATGGAAATACTTATCTGCGTTTTTTGGAGTATCATTCTTCACCATCCAATGATGGAATTCTATTGCTTCTTTACTCACCCTTCTTTTTTAATGGTTTACGTTTTGCTCTCTTCTTATACTGAGATACAAATGTATCGTTCTCTACGGATTCTAAAATCTCTTTCAACTTATCTATATTGATTGGATTACCACCCATCTCTATAGTATGTTTTAGATTATCTATAATCTGTTGTTTACGTGCTTTCTTACTTACCTTTTTTGCCATTTTAATTATTTTTAAATATTGTGTACTCTGATTTAGTCATTCCCAATTTACATTGTTTCTTATACCACCAATACAAATCTTCGGTAGTTCCTTTACCCCTCTGGCGTTCTAATGATTTATCCCAAAGGTCTTTATCGAACTCTTTTTCTAAGGCGAGTTTCAATTCCCTCAATCGTTTCTTTTCTTCAACATCTGCTACTTCCAACAACTTTAAACGTTTTACCCTCTTCATTTTGGTACGTTCCATTGCTTCTTGATACCTCTCTGATTCGTTGGATATATGTAGAGTTTTCATTAGATGTTCTACTAATTGTACAGCTTCTTCTTTCATACTCTCAGCTTCATCAAAATATGGTGAATGTTCAAAATCACCATTTCGAATTCTCAATAGGAGAGGTTCGGATACCTTTAATGGTTTCTTTCTCCTACCATTAGTGTACCATCTGAATTTATTATACGCCATATTATATACAACAGGTTACAGTATCATAATCCTCAACTGATAGGGAATCCCACCAATCCTTTGCTACCTCATCTTCTTCGATTGAGATACTAAATTCTTTATCATAACTTCCATCCACTTTCTGAGGATAGATACACATACTGGAAGTATCAAATACACTTCCTACTGATTCTAAAACTATTAACATATTTTCAATTTTTATTTATCTATTACTTCCACTTCGGTCCAAGCTGCCAGATGTACTACTTCACCATTATCTCTGGTACAGTAACTATACATCCCATCAATACTTCTGAAGTTTAACTCTTCACCTTCTTCGATTTGAGGTGCACCTGGTGGTACTTTATCCTCTACTATTACTTTAATTCTACTATTCCTTGGTACGTTGAATAATTCCATATCTTATTATTTATACATTGTTACTACTGAACCGAACTTATCATCGAATACTTTGATTAGATTTTCATAATCACCACTCATCATTTCATCCATAAGTGGTTTGGAATCAATACCAACCTGCTTACAGAGGTTCTTCGCTACACCTAAGATGTAGAATGCATTACCATTTGGTCCTGTCAAATCTATTTCGATTTTTCCACTATTTACTTTTTCCTTTATCATTTCTTAATTATTTATTGATTAAACTCTCACTCATTAACAGTACTAATATACGAAAAATATTTGTAACTACCAAATTTTAATGTTAAGAAATTGTTAAATTATTAACAAAAAAAGGGGTACATAGTACCCCACTTACTAACTAATTCATCAACTTCTGAATCTGAGTATTAGATACATTAACGTATCTATCTTCTTGAGTCGTTCCTTTGACTTGAACGACAGAACCACTATCTATCAAAATATCGAACTTTTTAGCTCCCCAATTAGTGATTGAAGCTGCTTTAGTTACTCCAAACACATTCTTTAACTTTTCCCATCTACCATTCTCTGGTAATTCAGTAACCATTCGAGTAGCGTTGTTTAGTTTTACTCTATGTTTTCTTTGTTTTTCGTTTCTGTCGTGGTGATTACTCTTACTCTTATTCGGAGTTTCAACCACATTTTCTGGACTTATTTGACTTCTAACTAATATTGACAGTGCTCTATCCAAATCTAAATTGGATTGTGCATTATCAACGTAGAAATCTATAAGTGGTTTATGCACGTTTTTCTTCATTGTTTTGGTTTTATTTATTATTAAAAATTCTCAATTGATTTAGAAACTCATCAAACGAAGTTTTTTGTTTTCCAAGATTCGTAATTCTATGAGTTATAACAACATTTCCTTTTATATATCCTTTAGTAGAATCTATTCTATCTACTGAAGGTGATAACATATTATAACTTACAAATACTAAATCTAAATCAATATTTTTATATATTCCTATAGCCAAATGATATGGACAATATCCATTGTTCTTTTCATATATTTCTTTCAAATATTCTGAATCAATATCAATATCCCAAGGTTCTATTCTTCCATACATTTGCCCTTTTTCTTTGGCCGTTTTAGCAGAACTTCTAACTCTACACATTAATTCTTTAAATGGACATCTTTTTCTCATATCTTTTGTTTACACTACTAATATACACCTACATTCAAACCCTAATTTTATATAGGATTTTATGTAGGGTGTTTTTATATTTGTAGATGTGAACATTTTTCTTTTAATCTTTTCATATGTTTACAAGGGGTGTATCTATTGAACTCCCGTGCTTTACATTCACACTCTGATATCTTATAATCGATAACCGTTACATCATAATAGGATAGTTTTCCGGTCTTTTTATTCCTACTACCCATTTCTCTATACTGCCATTTACTACCTTTTGGTAGTGTATAAAAGTTATTTATCTCCATAAAACGATTTTAATTCTTTCTCAATTTGTTCTTCACCCATCAGTAATATTTCTTCCATATAATCACCAATTTGGTACATTGTATCTTCTTTACTCTGTTTGATAGCTCGTTCTAATACACCATCTCTTTCATCGTAATCTGCTTTATAGGCTTTTAGCCAATTTACTAAAATATTTAATCTTTTCATATTACTCTATCTCTCCCTTCGGAATTAATTAAATCATACAATTCTCCCTTCCCCAACATAGTAGGTTCTGAGAATTGAACTTCATGTCCCTTATACTCAAACTTCTCATGGGAAGTTGTTTGTTTAGAAACCATCGTAGTGAGGTGTTTTTCTAACTCATTTGAGTACATTAGTACATCTGAGTTCACTACGATTTGGAACTCATGCCCACCTTTCGGTTTCCAATACGGAGTATCCGTATCTGAATAGTTTTGATAATACTGAGAGTTGATAATAATTTTACAATCCATAATTTATATATTTGTTAATACTGATTCTACAATTGTTTCGTACTGATTCATCTGTTCTTTAATAGAACCACTTAGAACCACATCGATGATTTTTTCATAATCACCATCTTCGTTAGTCATATCAATAGGAACTAAACCATTCTCTTCCCAATTGGGGGTTGCTAGAATAGTAGTGTTTTTCGAAGGATGATTCCATTCGATAGTTCCACTCATTAAATCTTCTGATACATCCCATTCACCTATTGAAAGGATTGATTTCACATTTTCGTTATTAATGTATTTCATATTATACTAAATTTAATTTTGATTTAACGTTACTGAATTCTTTATCGGTCATATATGTTTTGTTCATACTCAACCAACCACCAGCTTTTTTAACCATACTCATATAATGTTCATAGTTTGGATTTTCAGAAGTCATATTTAGGAACTCATTATACTCATTAACCCAATACTCAACAGTACCCCATTTTGGAGCGTTTTTACAAAACACATAAGATGGGAAATAATCTAATTTAGTTCCGTTATCGGTTTTTACATCATTGTTATTGTATTCGTAGATATCTTCCATACCATTGAAAGAACCAGCTTTGAATTTATTAGAAAACTCTGAAATCATTTCGAATACATTTGGGTCAATCGATTCACCACCACCATAGGATACATTCACATCAACTGAAGAACCACCACTATATGTTTGTGATTTACTCCATACTTTTACTAATGGAAAGAACTTCTTTACATATTGTTTGATGATTGATGCGGTATGTTTAGCACTCATATGGATATAAGGTGTTCCACCGAAAGATGGTTTTGCTACATAAGCATTTATTGGAAGTTGATACTCAACTTTATCGATTACTAATTTGATTTTTTTACTCATTTTTTATTTTTTAATTATTATTCTTAACTCTTATTACACTACTAATATAGTGATAATATTTGAAACTACCAAACTTTTAATGTTAACAAATTGTTAAATCTTTAAAAGAACATTTTGTTCCAAGTTAACCACGATGGTTCGTTTACTACCTTTGAATGGCCACCAATCACTACTCTACGAACATTACATCTATCCCCATCCTCTGAAACGGATAGTAATACTCCACCAGTATTCGGGCACTCAGTACCAACTGCGTTTCTTAATTCATCAATCTTACCTAATCCATCAATCGAATCACTTACACTTAAATTTATCATAATTTTTATTTTTTACTTTTGATTAAACTCTCACTCATTAACTATACTAAAGTACGACTTTTATTTTACAATTCCAAATTTTTTATGTTAAAGTTTTGTTAAAGTTATTAACAATCCACTTATCAACTTCACTTTGATAATCTTCTTGCTTCCAAAAGGGGTTTAACCACTTTGAATTAGTAACCATTTCTAAATTACACCATTGTTTTAAGTTATCACTTAAATTTTCATAGTGAGTATCAAACTCTGAAAGAGCTATCTTATCTATTGTTGTATTTTTATTTTTATTCATCTCTTAATTATTTACAGTACTAAAGTACGAATAATAAATGAGAAATCCAAATAAAATATGTTAAAAAATGTTAAAAGTTATTAACAATTATGCATAAAAAAACCCCTACCAATGAACTTAATCAAAATGTAGGGGTTTACACCTCTAAGGTAGCAACCGTCAAGGAATTCGTTTATAATTTATCTAATATCTAGAGAGTGGTACTTGGAAATCAATCCAATCAATACCTGATACATCTTTATTTGGGAAATAGAATTCCCAAGATTCAACACCTTCTACTTCTATGATTTTTCTGAATCCAGAAGGAATCTGTGCTCCACCTTTTACATATTTTGGTTCGTTATGAAATTCTACATATATAGTTACATTAACAACTTCCCACATTTTAGCGAGGTTTCTTTCAAATCGTTCCAATTCTTTCCACGGACCTCTGTTTAATCCTTGATGTTGTAATGCACAATTCAAATATGAGAATGTACTCTTTACCATATCTCTACTACAATTAAACGCTGCAGCAGGTGCCATATGCCCTTTATCGTATGGGTTATCACTATAATCGTGCTTATCTGATGTTTTAACACCTTCCCATTTACGGAAATCTAAACCTTCCCTACTCGCATCACCCATCGGACATTGTACTTTATAATTTACTTGTAGTGGTTGTTCATACGCCTCTGAGTACACAACTGTAAATATATCTGTTTTGATTCTGATTGGAGTATCACCTTGTCCAAATCCAAATAATGGTTGGAATGATAATAGTATTAGTAGTAATCGTAAATTGTTTTTCATAATTGGTTTTATTAACTAAAAAACCCGAAACATCAGCTTCGGGCTTTCTACATTTTTCATAATTAATTTTAAGCTATTTTGTATTCACTAATATTGTTTTCTGATTTGAATACTTTATAGTTGTACTTATCTAATAAACGTTTTCCGTTGTATAAATCAAATACCATATAAGAGAATTGTGTTCCTATCCAGTTTGTAAATCTACCTTTAAGAGTTGGTTTCTCAACAACACCCATTTTGTATCCCATATATTCTGTCCAAGGTTTGAACAACCAATATGCCATTTTGGTATTGTTAGGATTTTTCTTCATATACTTAACAACTTTTCTTGCCCACATCTGATATCCAATTACCAATTTAGGGTCTTTTTCGAACATCATCTCACCATATCTCTCATCTGCATCCCACATTTCTTCTGATAGGTAACCTTGTCTGTAAAGTTCATTACAAATAATCTTACTTCCACCATACGATGGTGTTGTTGTTCCAATATTTGGTCCTGTATATACAGATGGGTTATTACCAGCATTCGTAATAGCTGTTAATGATGTTGGTGTATTTGAAGGTGTTACTGACGCCGGATTAGATGTAATCGGTGCCGTAGAAGTTGGTGGTGTAAACTTCGTTGGTGTAACTGCTGCTGTAATTGTTGATGTTCCACCAGTATTTGGTCCTACTGAAACCGGTCCCCCGCTATTACCACCATTTGGTGGTAAATCACCAGGAATTGGGTCTGGCGGTGGTGGTGGTGGTGGAGTTGGTTCTGCTATACCTAACACACCATTATATGTTTGCTGTGCAAATCCATTCATTTGAGCTATAGTTCCTGATAATGGAATATTATTAATAACATAAGCTGCTGTAGATTTTGATAATCCATAAGAATCTTCAAATAAAGATATTCCTAAGAATCCAGTTGTTTTATACATAGCCTCAGTTTGATTGAATACTTGCGCTTGATATTCTGTGAATACCAATGAACCAGGAGTAACCGATTGATTACCACCCGTATTATTAATAACTGCTGGTGCTATTGGTTGTGGTGGTCCATAAGCCACACTTTGTTGTGGTGTTGCTGCTTTTGTAGGTGCTGCTTGTGCCAATGCTTGTGATACTTGTGGAGGTGCTGCTGCCATAATTCTTTCCCTTAATTGTTTTATTCTTTTATATAAATATGGAAATATTTTAAATTACACTAATTTTTAGTAATCATCATCATCATCTCCGTAATCTCCCCAATAAGTAGGAGATTCAGGACTATATAACCCATCTGTATCCATATCTTTATCGGGTTCTGTTTCACTTACCAGTGATGTAGCCATTGAAATTATATTATCTATAAATGTTCTATGTGTTTGGTTATCATTATCTATAGCTATTGTATGCTTATCACCATCTAATGTTACTATAATGATAAACTCATCTTCTATAATAATATTTGAAATTTCACTCAACATTTACTTCATCCTCTTTAGGAAACATTCTAACGAATGGTTTATTACTACTTAGATACCAATCATCCCAAATTGTATCTTCTTTACTTCTAAATCTCTGTTCTAACGACCATTTTAAATAACTAAGTCGTTTCATTAACTTTTTTAACACTTATTCACCCTTTCTTAAAAATATAAAATACGAATCAAAAAAGATTCGTCCTGCTTGTTTACTTAACTTTGTTAAATCCATTTTAAAGAATTCCTTCTTATCAACGAACTTAATTTCTTCGTGTTCAAGTAATTTTGCTTTACCACCTTTGAGTTTTACAATCATAGGTGTAAATTCTATATTTTCATCATTCAGGGTTCTAAGTTCGTGAAAAACTGATATATCAATATCTAACTCTTCTTTAAACTCCCTAATAATTGTTTCATCAAATGTTTCTCCTTCTTCCATCTTACCACCAGGAAATTCCCATTTACCTGGCTGATGTTCGTTGGTTAACTTTCTCTTACCAATTAATACCTTATCATTCCATATCAGAATTCCGCAAACTACTTTCAAACTCATCTTCATCAGATATCATCTTACACAACCTATCCCCTGTCTCTTATACACATCTCCGAGCCCACGAGACTAGGCATGATC
>OJGP01000090.1_pt1 | contig 18525 bp, 13 predicted proteins | sample 1594701 | NCBI WGS metagenome assembly OJGP01 (sample SAMN05416863, study PRJEB24817) | seawater metagenome | isolation source: Sea water | place: Canada:Atlantic | collected 2013-11 | reverse complement strand
CGCTAATACAGCAACAAACTCATCACCACCAATACGGGCTAAGGTATCCCCTTCACGTAACGCCTCTTTCATGCGGGCTGAGAGCGCAATCAGTAGTTCATCACCCACATCATGACCATGAGTATCATTGACATCTTTAAAATGGTCCAAATCTAGAAATACGACCGCGAGTGACTGCTTGTGGCGGCTACACTGCAACATAGCTTGAGATAAGCGATCGGCAAGTAAGGAGCGATTAGGTAAATTGGTGAGTATGTCGTAACGGGAAATGCGCTCTAGTTGGTCTTGATGCTCTTTCATCAATGTAATATCATTCGATAATACAACGTAGTTTCTTGTTTGACCACTTGCATCTTTGACTGAACTAATGTTGAGTATTTCGGCGTAGACTTCACCATTTTTACGGCGATTCCATACTTCGCCAGACCAAGCCCCATCGTCCAGAAGCGCTTGCCACATGTCGTCATAAAACTCGGGGGGTTGCCTGCCTGATTTGAGAATACGTCGGTTTTGTCCAATCGCCTCTTCACGGCTATACCCTGTTGTCTGTGTAAAGGTATCGTTCACATCGATTATAGTGCCGGCAGCATCGGTAATAGTGATGCCCTCAGCGGCGTGAGTGAATACACTGGCAGCGAGCCGTAACTTTTCTTCTCCTTTTTTGCGCTCAGTAATATCAACATGAGTGCCGACCACACGCGTTATTCTTCCTGTTTCATCTATCGCGCCAAAGGCTCGTGAAAGGATGTCGACATAGTGCCCATCCTTATGTTGCATCCTAAACTCAAGACTATACCTTTCAGTTTGACCCTTAAGATATTTTGCAGAATGTAATAACACTCTGTGCTTATCATCGGGATGTAGACGTTGTAGCCCTTCAACTAAATTATTTTCAATTTCATTTTCTGCATATCCCAACATGCTTTTCCAGCGTGGAGAATAGATAACTTCACTGGTTATTAAGTTCCAATCCCATAGACCATCTTGAGAGCCTTTCATGGCAAGGTCGTAGCACTTTTCACTTTTTCGTAATCTTTGTTCGCTAGACTGTAATAACAATTTCACTTGGGCTTTTTCAATAGCGATACTTGCCAGATGTATTACCTGCTCGATCAAGGCTATATCGGCTTCTGTTGGTTTATGCACATCATGATTATAGATAGCAAAAGTGCCGAGCACACCTCCTGCTTTGGAACGTATTGGTTCAGACCAGCATGCCGTTAATTTTGCTTTGCTTGCAAGTTCTTTATAGGCTCCCCAGTATGAGTGACTCTGAATATCTTCAACAATGACGCGTTCATTGGTATATGCAACTGTTCCGCATGAGCCAACCCCCACACCAATCTCAACACCATGAATCGCTTCGTTATAAAAGTCAGGAAGGCTAGGTGCTGCACCAACCAATAAACGCTTACCCTCATCATCTAATAATAAAATACTACATAGCAGGGTTGGTTTTTCGTGCTCAACACTACGTACAATGGCTTCTAGAATCACTGGCAATGGCTCATCACTTGTGATTAGCTCTAATACGTTACTACGAGTTGCTTCTCTTAATTCAGCAAGTTTGTGTTGCGTAATATTTTCATGTGCAATTACTACGTTGCCACTATCATCCTTAAAGGGTGTTACATGAACATTAAACCAACGCTGCTCGGTGGGACTATCACAAGCATATTCTTGGTTAAATTCTTCGCATTCGCCTCGAACCACTTTTATTATGCCAACCGCAATGGATGATGCTTCTTCAGAATTCAGACCTCTTGCTATTTCGCATATTTGAATATAATTTGTCCCGATATAATAATCAGAATCTTTAGGTGCTGAATCATTCTCATCATAAAAAAACCGCCAGGACTGATTAACCTTAACAATATAGCCATCTTTACTTAACACGCAAATACTTGCAGAAGATGCGTTAATTACTGCCTGAGCAAAATGCTCCGACGAAATAATTTCTTGCTCAGCTAGCTTCTTTTCGGTGATGTCAATTACTGTGATAAGACAATCGTTATCAAGGACACTAAGACTAACAATGAGATTAAACCACACCGAACGCTTGCCAGCATCAATTAGCACCTCGCAGCTTTGTGTACCCTCGCCCTTAAATATTGCTCCGAAACAGCTGCTGAATTCGTCGCGGTATTGTCCCCTTAGGTCAATACAATTTAAAAAATTTTTCCCTATTAAATTGGCTCGTTCAATTCCTAATAGGCTAGCGCCTTTTGAGTTGACACGGTTGATGAGGCCACTTACATCGATAACGAAGTAAGCAATTGGCGCAAACTCAAATAACTCGGAGTAGCGGTTAATAGCCATATGTTTACTTCTTAGTGATTGTTGCATCTCCTCGTTTTGCATCTCCAACTCAATTTGATGGACTTGCAGTTCGTGTAGCATCTTTTTTTCTTCATGCTCATTGGGGGTAACTTTGTTGGACTTAGGCTTTTTTTTCAGTTGTACTTCGGCGCGCTGGCGAAGCCCTGTTACGAATAGTTTCGGCGGCTTGATCATTTATGAGCCTTTATTAAACCTAACTCTGCCTCAAGTTTCTTGGTGGCACTAATATCTATCAAAGGTAATGCCCTCGCCATCGATCATATCCTCATGTTTACTATATGGCATGATGCAAACTTTGAACCAACGGTTATTTTCGGCATTTACCGTTGTTTCTATAAATTTCAATGTTTTTAATACCTCTATCACTTCCTTTTGTAACCGGAGATAATCTAGCTTAGTGACAATATCAAAAAGTGGGCAGCAAACATCATTGGGAAGTAATTTGAATGGAATAGCTACATAGGCGGCGAAGCGCTGCACCTGCAGTTTATTATCCAGAAATATCGTGGTGATTTCGGTACTATCGGGCAAATTATTCATAAGAATGGATAACTCCTTGTTAGCCGGAATCTCTAGCGGCCAGAGTTAGGAATTTCAGCCTTCATTAGCTTCATATCTAACTTCTCGGTATGACTAACTAAGTTTAGTATAGCGAATATAGCGAATTTCAGCAATTTCAGCTTTTGTTATTTGAGAAATACCAGTTACAAACTGAGGACGTTACTAACGGCATATTCACCTCTGAAAAATTATTTAAGAAGGTGGATAGTTTTTCTGGCCAAGTTTGGTTAACAATAAGGTTTCATAAGACACTTGTAGCATAGAGTACGAATCGACTAATTCGGTATATCCTGTGCACAAAATCATAGGAAGCTCAGGTCTAACGTCTTTAATTGCTGAAATTAACTAAGAACCAAGCAAATATGGCATTGTTTGATCTGTAATAAGCACATCGAAATCGTCTGGTGAATTGTTAAAGCCTGCTAATGCAGTTTTGCTACCAGTATAAACACTTTCTTGATGACCTACAGACGTTAGCAACTCTTTTAGGTATGACCTTTATCGCTAATTCGTCATCAAATTTTCACATTAAACTTTCACTGCACATTTTACTCGTATAAATAACGATTTCTCGCCCTTTAAACCGCCCTAAAATTCAGCTAGATAGTCCTAGAGCAAAGAAAAGTTTTTCTTTATCAATGGGTTTAGCTAAGCAACACTCAGCTCCAGCCTCCTTTATATTTTTTACATTTTCATAACTCATATACCCTGTCATTCCTATTACTCGAATAGATTGAGTATCTGGATTTGACTTTATACGTTTACATACATCGAAACCATTCACTCCATTCATCATCAGATCGAGCAATATTACAGTAGGCTTGAAAGAGAGTATTTGTTGACCTGCTTCAAAACCATCCATCGAAACCTTTATCGCTTCAATACCGGATAATTCTCCTATCACTTCGGCTAAATACTCACCCATTTGCATATCATCATCCACTATAAGCAAACGCATCAAACCAGTAGGCTTCGCATCAGAAACAATACCTCTCGCTTTATTAAAGGCATCGACATCGCTTTTAAGAAAACGCCTATGCCCGCCCACTGTTTTTATCGACGGTAATAGACCTTGCGCAGCCCATGAGCGCACAGATGCTGGCGAAGCCATCAAGATTTCAGACACTTGTAATGGCGTCAAATAGCCTGTCTCATTTTTCAAAACGTCATCCTTCTTGGTTATTAACCCTATAGTATACATGCCTATTAATTAAAATACCTATATAGCTATTAATTTAAAATGTATATTTGTTCTGCAGTTATTTCGCAACGTACAAATATGACCATTATACTATTTGACGTAGGCCCAATACTTCTACCTATATCTATGTTTTGCCATTGAGGCTATTTAGCCGCCCCAGCCCTTTTAATGGATGGTGTCGCACCCACACATCGCCTGTTTTAACATCAAAAAAAATACGACGGTGGCCATATTCACCAACATGTGCAACTTGAACCTCGATACCACCGCCGATAAGTAACTGCATTGCTTTTTCAGTATTTTTTGCACCAATAGATTCATTAGTCTCATTGCCACCTACTATCATGTTGCCACCACCAAAAATCTTAGCCTGGTATTCTGATAATCGGGTACCATGCTTGGCCGCTTCTTGTTCAAACAGCATCATGGCCTCATCCCCATAACGTCCGTCTAGCGCTTGCCCCTTAGGATGCCCAGATGGACGTTCAGGCAACATAAAATGGCACATTCCACCAATGTGTAGCTGCGGATGCCACAGCGTAATAGATATGCAGGATCCTAATAGAGTGTGAATATGCACACCAGGCTCCACAAATGCAAAATCACCAGGATGGAGTAATATTTTTGTTAATTTATTACTCATATTCAGGTGTTATCCTATAGAAAAACCTTCTGGCTTCAACTACCTCAACGAAGATAATTTTCAAATTCAGTCCTACTGCAATATTGTTTCTATATTGATTTATTAGTGCTTTATTTAACCAAATGTAATCGCATTCATTATCACCAATAACACGCAAGAGGCTCTACTTATCAATCGCCCCAATCAACGCTCCCGCTACCTTTTCTAAAGGTAGTACTCGCTCTACACCGCCATGTGCTACAGCCTCTTTGGGCATACCATAAACCACGCATGTCTTCTCATCCTGAGCAATAGTATGTGCCCCCGCATCGAGTAGCTCTTTCATTCCCGCCGCACCATCATCACCCATTCCAGTCAGAATAGCGGCTACAGCATTAGAGCCCGCATAACGAGCCGCAGAGCGAAATAGTACATCTACTGACGGCCTGTGACGGGAAACTAAAGGTCCCTCACGAACTTCGACGTAATAACGTGCACCACTACGTTTCAATAAAGTATGTTTGTTCCCTGGGGCAATCAGGACATGACCGCGTAAAACAGTATCCCCATCAACCGCTTCTTTGACATTAACTCGACATAGCGAATCGAGCCGCTTTGCGAAAGAAGCGGTAAAACCCTCCGGCATATGCTGAACCACTACAGTGCCAGGCGCATCATGAGGTAAAGCTTCCAACACACTGCGTACCGCCTCCGTTCCACCTGTCGAAGCTCCGATAACCACAACCGTCTCAGTAGTTTTGGACATCGCTCGACCAGTAGCACTCGGTAATACGGCATCGGCCGTGAGCTTCCGTTCCGTAGGGGGCCGATGAGTCAATCGTTCCAACTTAGCTCCGGCGGCGGCCTTAACCGCGTCGGTCAACTGTATCTTGGCTTCCTCGAAAAATTTTTGGGTTCCTAACTTGGGCTTTTGGATAATATCCACTGCCCCGTATTCCAATGCTTTGAGGGTCGTTAAAGCTCCCTTGTCAACGAGGGTAGAACAAATAATAATTGGAAGTGGGTGTTGACTCATAAGCTTTTGTAGAAAAGTAATCCCATCCATACGTGGCATTTCCACATCAAGAATCATCACATCTGGTGTCTGTGTTCGCAGCTTTTGTGCCGCAACAAAAGGATCTTGTGCGGTAGCAATGACCTCAATCTGAGGATCGGATGCAAGAACCTCAGTCAAAGTCTGGCGTACTAAAGCAGAGTCATCTACTAACATAACCTTTATCTTATTCAACGTTATTCCCTTTGATTACTCTTCGTTAGCAATTATTGTGGTTTTCTATAAACCATCGGTGACACCTGTTCCATATTTTTCTTAAATCCGTTGAGTGACTCTGCATGACCCACAAATAAATAGCCGCCAGGAACCAGTTGCTGCTCAAAACGTTGTACCAGTTGTTCACGAACAGTTTGATTGAAATAAATCATGACATTACGACAAAATATCACATCCATTTTCTGTGGGACTTCAAAATTTTTATCCATCAAATTCAAGCTGCCAAATTTTATCTTAGCCCGCAATTCTGGGCCCATCAGCACCAGAGCTGCTTTCTTATCTCTGTGTCGTAACAAATATTTTTTCCGGAGTGACATCTCTACAGGCGCTATCCTATTTTCTGGATAAATAGCGCTTCTTGCTGTATCTAAGCAGCTCTTTGAAATATCTGTTGCCAGTATATTGAACTTCATCCCACTCTGAACTTCAGCTGCTTCATGAAGTACCATCGACAAGGTATACGCTTCCTCACCACTTGAACAACCAGCACTCCAAACATGCAGCTCCTTTCGTCCATCTAACCGCCTTTTTTTCTCAATCTCTGGCAGAGCCATATTGACTAAATAATCGAAATGTTCTGGCTCACGAAAAAAATCTGTCTTATTGGTGGTAATCGCATCAATCAAATGAAGGCGTTCATGTTTACCTTCTGGGCTTACCAATACGTAATCTAGATACTCCTTGTAACTTTTATAGCCTAACAGGCGTAAACGCTTGCGTAATCTGCCTTCCACTAGAATATGTTTTGATTCCGGAAGTTGGATTCCGACCTCCTTGTCAATGAACTCGGCTACTCGCTGCAGTTCACGCATTGACAATGGGGAATGTTTTGGCAATTGTATAGTAATATTAGACTCCCTCTATCTACGCACCTGTTCCTGAGTTACTCTCATCATCAGGTAAAGTAGTGTCACTGTTACCTTCTACCTCCATCAGCAGGTCCTCTGTAAAGATACGATTTATATTGAGAATCATCACAAACTTGTCATCTTGTTTCCCAATTGCCGAGATGAACTGAGCATCGACTCGGGTACCTAAGCTCGGCACTGGCTCCAGCTGATCTGGATTAAAATCGATGACTTCCTGCACTGAATCGACCAGAGCACCGAGTACCGTCATATCACTACCAATTTTCACCTCTACAATCACAATACAGGTATCGACAGTGGGTTCCGTCTCTTCCATACCGAACTTGCTTCGCAGGTCCAGTACTGATACGACACTCCCTCGTAAGTTAATGACGCCACGCATGTAGTCAGAGGTACGAGGCACCCTAGTGATCTTAGGTAATTCCAATACTTCCCTAACCTGAGCGATCTCGGTAGCAAAGGATTCACCATCCAGTATGAAAGTCAGATATTGAACTGGCTCTTCCTTCACTTCTCTGTTCTCCGCGGTATTATTACTCATTAACTTGACTCCTATTGAGTGAAACCGTCACACAGGCGGCGCTCCTTGCCTGTTTAATAACGGACATAGTCGCCATCAGCGTCATCCTGTTGATTCATATCGAGGTCAATTCCGCCGCTCTTAACTTTAGCTTTAGGCTTAGGTTTAGTCTTACCAGATTCAACCCGATTATTTTTCTTATCAGGTTTTGCTCGCATCCTAGAACCAGACGAATCACTCTCACGATGCTCTGGCGAGTTTTCATCCAGTTTGAAAAAAGCCACCAACTTAGATTGTGACTCGGTTTGATCTTGCATTTTAGTTGCTGTTGCTGACATTTCTTCTGCAGAAGCCGCAGAATGTTGTACAACTTGATCAAGCTGCTGAATAGCTTTGTTGATCTCATCCGAGCCCGTATTTTGCTCCCTAGAGGCAGCACTAATCTCTTGAACCAACTCAGCGGTTTTTTGGATATCAGGCACCAAAGTTGCGAGCATCCGGCCAGCCTGTTCAGCCACTTTGACTGTGGCTGTTGATCGATCACCAATCTCAGCTGCAGCGGACTGGCTACGTTCGGCCAGCTTACGTACCTCTGACGCCACCACGGCAAACCCTTTGCCATGTTCGCCTGCACGTGCAGCTTCAATGGCAGCATTAAGCGCCAATAAATTTGTTTGACGGGCAATCTCTTCAACAATGGAGATTTTATCGGCAATGTCCTTCATAGCCGTTACAGCCTCAGTTACGGCATCTCCGCCTTCCTGTGCATCAATCGCAGCCTTCTTAGCAATCTGCTCTGTCTGTACTGAATTATCACTACTTTGACTGATATTGGCCGACATTTCTTCCATCGACGAGGATATTTCCTCTAGCGCAGCAGCTTGTTCAGTAGCACCATGGCTCAATGAGTCAGCCATACCATTGACTTGTTCGGAAGCACCACTAATTTCTATTGTATTACCTTGTAAGTCACTGATGATGTGAGTCAATCGATCAATCGTGCTGTTGACATCATTTTTAAGCTGATCGAACACGCCCTCGTAGTCAGCATCGATGGTCTTCGTTAAATCGCCGGTAGACAATGCCCCTAACACACCTGAAACATCATTTAAGGCAGATTCTGTAACATCAAGCATTTGGTTCATCCCTTTAGCCAGACGCTCAAAGAAACCGGTCTTACCATCTAAAGGAATACGATTACTAAATTCTCCAGCACTCGCGGCTACCACAATGTCACCTACTTCTTTCTCGACCTGAACCTCAGCAGTCTGATTATCCCATTCAACCACGGTTCCTAGCCTCCTTCCATTATCATCAAAGACCGGATTGGCAATGATATCTAATGTCAGTCCACCAATATTAACGGTGCTCTGATGTGTGCTTTTCAGATCCTTAAGAAGGTTTTGTTGGTGTGCTGGGTTTTTATGGAAGTCATCAATATTACGTCCCATTAAATCATCGGCATCGAAATTAGGAATTGCGCCAGACAGTTCTTTCCTAACATCGGAGAACATTTTTCTTACCGACTTATTCATGTACATAATGACGTTATCTCTGCCAGCCATCATGACGTTGGCCTGGACATTATCTAACGCTGTTTTAATACGTCCACCGTCCATGGCTTCTTCACGGGCACTGTTAATATCAAAGCCCAGCTTGATCTGTACCGACTTGAAGGCTCTGAGCAGATCACCAATCTCATCTTTACGACTAATGGGTATTGTCACGTTGAGTGGGTCTTGTTGGAACTGTCGAAGCATTTCGGTCACCTCACTCAGTGGCGCAACGAGTCGACGTACAGTCATAAAACTTATAATGCCTGCAACCATAGCAGCAGCACCCATCATAATGTAAACGTTCTCAGTATTCTGGTAATTCAAAGCATAAAGAGTAGCCAAGACGAACAATGCCGACACCAGACTAAAACCCGCCCACACGATATGTGCAAGCTTAACTTTAGATTCGATTGCCGCCACCCATTTTCCAAGCCCAGTAGGTTGAATACTAGCGCGTTTAGCATTGATATTCTGATAGAGCTTTTCAGCTGATTCAATCTGCTCCCTTGATGGCTTGCGTCGCACTGACATGTATTCATTAACACGGCCACTTTCTAATACAGGCGTCATATTAGCTTCAACCCAGTAATAATCACCATTTTTACTACGGTTCTTAACTGCGCCAATCCACGGTTCACCACGTTTGATTGTGTTCCATATATCTTCATACGCCTCGGGGGGCATATCTGGATGACGCACTATATTATGATTCTGACCGATAAGCTCTGCCTCTGTAAAGCCGCTCATCTCGATAAAGCTACTATTGCAATAAGTGATGATGCCCTTCAGGTCTGTCTTTGAGACCAGAATGGAGCCATCTTGCATAACTCGTTCTACATCCGTTACCGGTGTGTTTACTTTCATAATTAACCTCTTAATGTATCGTTTTAGATACTAGTTCTACATCATTAGATAGGTTTGGAACATCCATAATCAATGCCACCGTCCCATCACCTAAAATCGTTGCACCTAAAAGCCCTTTTGTATCTTCGTAGAGTTTGCCAAGGCTCTTAATCACTGTTTGGTGCTGACCTATAACCTCATCTACCGCCAATCCGAAACGGGTGCCTTCTATTCGGGTTACGACTATCTGTTCAATGTTGGGAACGTCGCCCTCTTGACCAAACCACTCCCGAAGTCTTACATAAGGTACCGTCTCGCCCCGCACTTCGATCAGTCGGTTACCGTTACGTTTTTCAGAATCATCAGTAGTCAGTTCAATACACTCCTCCACCAAAGAGAGTGGCAACACAAAATAGTCCCCATTCACTTTCATCAATAATCCATCAATAATAGCTAGGGTAAGAGGCAGTTCGACCGTTACCGTGCTCCCTCTCCCCAGTTCACTATCGATCCAAACCTTACCGCGCAGTGCTTCAATGGAACGTTTCACTACGTCCATCCCCACACCTCGTCCTGAGACATTGGTAATAGTTTTGGCGGTAGTGAATCCTGCTTCAAAAACAAGGTTATAGAGTTCTTCCGGTGAAAGAGTCGAGTCTTCTTCCAAAACACCTCGCTCGATCGCCTTCGCACGAATGATGTTTGCATCTATACCCGCACCATCGTCTTTGATCTTGATCACAACATTAGATTCAGAGTAGGTAGCTGAGAGGTGAACAGTACCTTTACTTACCTTCCCTGCTGCCTCACGCACTTCCGGCAATTCGATACCATGGTCGATGCTATTACGAATAAGGTGGACCAGAGGATCGGCCAAAGAATCGATAACAGTTTTATCCAATTCAGTCTCGGCGCCTTCTGTTACTAATTCGATATCCTTGCCCAGTTCGTTTGAGAGATCTCTCACCAAGCGACGGAAACGAGCAAAGGTAGTGCCTATTGGCAGCATTCTGAGGCCAAGCGTGTTATCACGCAGCTCGGTACTCAAACGCTCAATCTCTTCGGCAACATTTGTCAGATCACTATCCATCAGGACGCTGGCTGATTGATTAAGCCGCGACTGGGCGATAACCAACTCACCCATTAAGTCCATCAGAGTATCCAGCCTCTCCGCCGGGACCTTAACGTTTAGTGAAACTTGTTTCCCTTTACGCTTTTTGCTCTGTGCTCGAACGATCTGTTGTTCTGCAAGTGCTGCTTGCACTTGCTCACGTGAAACACTACCTTTCTCAATGAGGACATCCCCGGTGCGTTTCCGCTGAACAACCGCTTCTTCAATGTGTTGGATCGCTTCTTCAACCTGAGCGCTAGTTGCATCGCCCCGCTCGAGTAAAATTTCACCTAGAGGTTTCACCACTTCTTCTTCGTCAGACCAATGAGTATCCTCCTCAATAACCTCGACTGATACGGACCAGTCATCCATAACAAAGATGAAGGCATCATCAATGCTATTTCTACCCTTTTCAGTCGTGAGAATCAGGTTCCAGATAAGGTGACAGCTTTCTGGGTCAAGTTCTGCCAGTTTGGGCACATTGCTGAGCATAGTGGTGATATTGACCGTGCCGAGTTCAGCCAGTTCACGTAGTATTGGCAGTGGATCCATACCATGAGACAAGGCATCGACAGCCGGGCTAACACGTATTCGGTACGTTGAAGTTGCAGCAATTTTTTCGCTTTCGCTAAGTACTGGCGTCTCATTATCGTCAAGCTCAGGCAAAGTCTCATCAGCAGGTAGCAGCTTGGTCAGCTGTTTCAATAAAATGATACCTTCGGTTTCTAAGGCTGGTGTCGAGTCCTTATCTTCTAATAATCTTCGTATATGATCAAGTGAGCCCAAAGCAATACTGATCAGTTCTTTTGATACCACTAGGTCACCACTGCGGACCATATCAAAAGCATCTTCCAGGTGGTGAGTAAAGGAGGCAAGCTTATCGAAACCAAACATCGAACCTGAGCCCTTTATGGTATGCATAGCGCGAAAAGCACTATCGACTGATTCAGTATCGCCAGGGTCGTCATCAAGCTCCAGTAGCGCTGCCTCCAAAGTCACCAGCAGTTCTGCAGCTTCTTCGTTAAAGACATCTTCAACTGAGTTCATCCTGCCTCCCCCTCAACTTTCACACCGAGAGTTTCTGTCAAATGCAGCATCTCAAAAATGTCCAGAACGGCTTTACTCACAGTGTTAAAACTGAGAGCCTGTCCTCTCTCTTCCAGCTGCTTTTTTAGCGCCAGTATAAGTTGCAGGCCGGATGTATCCATTTCGGTTACATCGACAAGCTCAAGTTCCATACCTAACTGAGTGTCGCATTTTTCCAATAAGGCTTCCCGATATTCCCCAGTGGTGTAAATGGTTAATTCACCCTCGATTCGTGTGTGCCACACACCTTGTTCGTTATTAATTTCAATACTCATGGTGCACCCCCGGTTTTTAAGTCAGCTTAGCAACGGCAGCCAACAATGTTGGTGGTTGGAAGGGTTTCACTAGCCATGCCTTAGCTCCAGCAGCCTTACCCTCCATCTTTTTAGTGTCGCCACTCTCAGTAGTCAGCATCATGATTGGAGTGAATTTATATTGTGGATTCAGCTTGACCGCTTTGACGAGGCCGATGCCATCTAAGTTGGGCATATTCACATCACTCACAATAAGGTGTATCTTCTGTCCATTTAATTTGGTTAGCGCATCCTTACCATCAACTGCCTCAATAACGTCATACCCAGCACCTTTCAAAGAAATTGACACCACCTGCCGAATTGATGCCGAGTCATCTACTACCAAAATTGTTTTTGCCATTTGAATTAACCTAAATTGTTAAAAAAACATCAGATCCGCTTCTTCAACTGACGAAGCATCTTCTTCTATTGGATCACCTGTGGTGATTATTTTATTGTGATTCCGACGCTCTTCATCAGTGCTGTAATTAACCGATCGCTCGATCAAGAACTCCTCTACATCGACTGGTGACCGCTCCTCAGAATCGCTATCTTGAACTACTAATCGCATGGCTAGCTCACCCATATCATCTTCGACATGGATCAAGATTTGACTCACTCGATCTTGGAACTGTAGCGCCACCAGCACATCGATAATTTCCAAACGGATTTGGATGCCAGCCTCTCTCAATGTCATACCCTCCTCCTGTAGCGAAGTAATCACAGCCTGCAATTGAGTTAGTACATTTTCTATAGTGTTCTGGCCAGTACTCACCGCCTCGTCACAAAATACAGCAGACTGTTCAGCACTTTGCAAAGTCGATGACATAGACAAATTTATGTCCTCAACTTTGTTTTGAATTTGTTGGCCCATTTGTGCCGACTGTGTCGCCAATGCCCTTACTTCTTCGGCCACCACTGCAAATCCTCGACCATGTTCACCAGCTCGTGCAGCTTCAATCGCCGCATTGAGAGCTAACATATTAATTTGATTTGCTATACTCCCCACTCCCGTAGCAAACCCAGTCAGGTCATCAGTGTGAGTGGCCAGTGACTTTACGTGCCCAAGCATTTTGTTCTCAAGTTCTGCAGTGGTTTGTAGTGACTCAACAACTGATTGCAGAGACTCTTGGCTATTTTGGAATAAAGTATTCATCCCCTGATTATCGCTAAGCTCTCCCATGCCTTTTTGCGACGCATCGATCACCTGCTCCAATCTCTCAACCATTACAGTAAAGCGCTGCGTCAACTCATCAATGCCCTCATGGGTTTGTTCACGTGAGGCACTGACCTGGCTGGACCAGAGTGGAAAGGCTTGGGTAAAAAGAGCATCCAAAGAGTTAGCATAGTTATATAATTTATTTGTTTCGGAATCATAATGACTAGCAGACTGCTCCACTTTATTCAGCAATTGACTATGAGCACGTATAGCACTCTGCAGAGCGTACCCACCATACAATCCAATCACCAACAGTACCGAGGAATACCCCAAACCAAGTGATGAAAAACCGACACCATAAAGCGTCGCGGATATGCCAAGAATCACTAAAGCGGCAAGTATAATAAGTAAGTTCAATCCATCGATATATTGGCCAGGATCAGCCGAAATAGCGCCATCAAGCAGATCATCATCACGACTGGCTGAGGAAAGCGGGTCAAATGCTGTGGTACTGGTGTTAGCCATTTTCTATTATCCTTTTTCGCTGGAATCACATCTTTCTACGTATTGCATTACAACTTCAGCGTTGTTGAACTGCTTTTTTTATATAATTTTCAGATATCGCACTTAATTAATTTAGCGAATATAGCGAATATAGCGAATATAGCGAATAGATGCAATATATAAATATATTTCCTTATATTTTTTGTGGTTAACTTCTATTATTAGCTTCCCCAGAGGTTAAGGTTGCTCACTCAATTCCTCTGCAGATTAGGGATGTTTGTGAGAATTAATGCTGAATTATTTGCACAGCTCCATAACATCGATCATGCTATCAAAGGCTCGTTGAAACTTGGGCAAGTCTTCACGAGCAGCGTCTACATTGCCAGCTTTGTATTGGATGTGTAACGCTTGAGCAGCAAGATGTAATGCTTCATGAGCCTTATCAAGTTGTATTAAGCCTCCCACTGTATATAACAGCTCTTGTCTCGCCCGTTTTATCCAAGAACCACAATGACATTGTTTGCTGCACATAATTGGCCAGTGTTCAACCTTGTTATGCACGGATTCAATGTTATTGATGAAGTTACCTTTCCAATGCTCAGTAACCAGCCTAAATAGATTTACCTTGTTTTCTTTAGAGGAGTGGTATTTATTGCCATATTTTTGCCAAACAGGGTTAGGAATATAGTCTTCAAGCCATAGAGGGAAATCATCAGCAGGCATTGGTTTGGCAATGCCATATCCTTGAGCGTCTTCACAGCCCATCATCAATAACATTAGACCATGATTAGTGGTTTCTACACCTTCACCAATAATTTCACGACCAAACGAATCTGCCAACCCAACAATACCCTTAATAATGGAGTAATCATTGGGGTCATCTAATATGTCTCTCACAAAGCTCTGATCTATTTTGATGATCTCAGCAGGTAAATTTCTTAAGTGGGTCAATGATGAATAGCCCGTACCAAAATCATCCAGTGCAACTCTAACGCCTAATGCACCTTGGCAAAATTTAACAATAGTACTAATTAACTTGATATCACCTAAAGCAGAGCTTTCCACTATTTCAAGCTGAAGATGTTGAGGATCAATAGAAGGGTATTTCGCAAGGGTAGCCTTGAGTTGATCAAAGAAAAATTTTGATAACATATGATGAGAAGATATATTGACACTAACTTCAAGCCTAATACCTTGCTGCTGCCAACGCTCAAGTTGAACCAAAGCTTCATTAATGACCCATTCACCGATTTCTATTTCTAAATCAGTGCCTCCTATAGCAGGCAAGAAGTCTAACGGAGGAATAAGTCCTTTTTCAGGATGGATCCAGCGTATTAATGCTTCAACTCCATATACGTTGCCATTGACCATATTGACCTTGGGCTGGTAATACAATTGAAATTCATTGTTCGCTAAGGCGTGTTCAATTTCTTCTAACTGATGGTGCTTTTGAATCGTACGTAGGTCATGCACAGGATTAAACAAGTAATAACGATTTTTTCCTGCTAATTTAGCCTGATACATGGCTTGGTCAGCATGACGTATTAAAGTATCGATATCACCCTCATCATTAGGGTATAAAGTCACGCCGCTAGAGACCGTTATTTTATGATTGGTATCATTAATGACATAAGGTTGTGCAAGTTCATGATGTATGCGTTCCAATGTTAGCTCACATTGTGCAAAAGATTCAATATCATTCAGTAACAATGCAAACTCATCACCACCTTGGCGTGAAACGGTATCTTCTTCTCTGATACTAGCTTTAATTCGTTTTGCAACTTCTATTAATAACTGGTCACCAACCTCATGACCATAGTTATCATTAACGGGTTTAAAGTCATCTAAATCAAGGAAGCACACGGCAAGCTGTTTTTCATTACGTATACTATGCGCAATAGATTGGTTGAATCGGTCAACAAATAGAGCACGATTAGGTAAGCGCGTGAGAACATCATAGTGCGCCATTAAACGGAACTGTTCTTGTTGCGCTTTATTATCTGTTATATCGGTACGGATCGATATATAGCCATTGAATTCATTAGCCCCGTTATATTTGGGTACAATCGTGGTTTGCACCCAATAAAAATCTCCACTTTTAGTTTTATTGCGTATCTCACCCTTCCACACTCTTCCATTAGAAACATCTAGATACATCTGCCGCCAATAGTCTTTAGGCTTGTTGCCAGAGTTGAGTAATCTATGATTACTGCCCTCCAGCTGTTCTCGGCTATAACCACTAACTACACAGAACATGTCATTGACATAGGTAATTTTGCCTTTGACATCAGTTATAGAAACCAGTGAATGCGCATCCATCGCTATTTTCTTGCAGCTAAGTTCACTAACAAGTTCCGTAAGTTTTTCTATCTGCTGACGCAAATAAGGAGCATCCCTAATACCTTCATCAAGGGCATCATTACCAGAATTGTTATGAGATGACTGTTCAGGTATTAGGGTACTGGTGCTGGCCATACTCATTTATCCTTTTTCACTGTAATCATATTTTTTATCAGAAAATATCGGTTATTTACTTCGCGTTGTATTTCTGCTTCTAGTGTTAATGAACAGTTTTTTTGTAAATTTTCATATGACGCATTTATTAATATAGCGAATATAGCGAATATAGCGAATATAGCGAATATAGCGAATGGATGCAAGATTTAAACTTCAACCCTTATATTTTTTTTGATCAACCACTATTGTTAGACAAGGATACTTTCGTAAATTAGAAGTAGCTCAAAACTTGTGACCTAATGAGTGGCCACTTTAGAGATGCAAATGATAGATTGCTCAAATACCGGCGTTCAAACCGCGTGACCTTATTTAAATATGGTTCACTTAAGTTCCAGAGATTATCACTGTCTACAACGGTATAAATCCTGCCACTAACTCCTGAAGTGCTTGAAAATAGTCGATTTAAGCAATAAAAACATAAAAGTTAAAACTTCATTGTAAGCACCTGATAAATTTATTTGTTACTAAAAATCAGAACTGTCTAATCACATGGATAAGTAATAATAGTGAGCATTCTTAACCTTGATAGTAAAGCCATATAGATCATTAATGATTAATGATTAATGCTAACATCCAATATCATGGCTTCTTTGCAGAAAAGATATAAATGGAATTAATATGCGTAGCACCTCGCTAGAATACTTGGAAGTACCTATAAGTACTGAGCAAATGGAAAACCTATTGCTTCTCCAACACCAAATTTTGAGTCAGATTGCTTCAGGTGATAATTATCAACAAACATTAAATAATTTATGTGAAGTTGCAGAGTCAATACTACCTAACTCTGTTGCATCAATTATGCTCTATGACCGAAATAAAGAACAAGTAGAAGTTATAGCTGCGCCCAATCTTCCACCTACAGCTAAAGATGTACTTAATGAAATCACTCCAAGTGAAAATACTGGTTCCTGTGGTACTGCAATATTTAAAAATGCCCCCCAGTTTGTGTGTGACACTAGAAATGATCCTCGTTGGCAAAGTGATTGGTTCCAATCCTTTGCTAATAGCTTCGATATTCTCGCCTGTTGGTCAATACCGATTAAAGGTAATAATAATTTTCCCCTCGGATCATTTGCACTATCGATTATGGAAAAACGCCAACCTAGTAAATTCCATAAGAAATTATTAGAAGTCTGCTCAGACATTGTGTCAATTATTATTAAAAGGCAAGAAGAAGAAAGAAAGCTAGTTCACTTAGCTCACTATGATGCACTGACACAACTACCCAACAGAACGCTTTTTATTGATCGCTTCGAGCAAGCCCTTGTCCATAGCAAGCGTACAGAAACTATGATTGGAGTTTGCTTCCTTGATTTAGATAACTTTAAACCCATCAATGACAACTTTGGTCATGATGTTGGTGATAAATTACTTATTGAAGTTGCTAACCGGATTAAAGCGACTATTAGACAAGAAGATACTGTATCCCGACAAGGTGGCGATGAGTTCACTTTTTTGTTCCGTGATATTGAATCTTACGCACAATGTGAACAAACCGTAAACCGGATTCATCAAGCGCTTCAACAGCCCTATATGATCGCTGGTATTCAACACATCATTTCAGCTTCTAGTGGCATCTCACTATACCCAATAGATGATGGTGATATCGATACCTTAATTCGTCATGCCGATCAAGAAATGTATAAAGCAAAACAATCTGGCCGAAATAAATATAGCCTTTTCAACTCTGATCTCGATGAAAAAGCAATGACCAAAAACCGTCGGCTCAGTGAAATTGAAGAAGCCTTAATTAATAATGAATTTAAGCTTTTCTACCAACCTAAAGTTAATATGACAACAGGTCATGTTTATGGGGTTGAAGCATTAATTCGCTGGTTCCACCCTACAGAGGGCATGATTTCCCCTTTAGATTTTTTACCTCTTATTGAAAGAACTGATTTAGAAATTAAAGTAGGTAATTGGGTTACTAATAATGCAGTACAACAGTTAAATATATGGCGAGAACAAGGGATTGAGATAGAAGCAAGTATCAATATTTCATCTCACCACTTATTCTGTCTCTTATACACATCTGACGCTGCCGACGATCTA
>OJGP01000087.1_pt1 | contig 18928 bp, 14 predicted proteins | sample 1594701 | NCBI WGS metagenome assembly OJGP01 (sample SAMN05416863, study PRJEB24817) | seawater metagenome | isolation source: Sea water | place: Canada:Atlantic | collected 2013-11 | reverse complement strand
AGATCATGCCTAGTCTCGTGGGCTCGGAGATGTGTATAAGAGACAGGGTAAATACTCAGTTCTCTGTCGATGCGAAACTATCGCTCATAAAAAATATGTGGCGGATCGCATTTGCCGATGGTGAAGTAGATCGGTATGAAGATGGTGTAATTCGAAGAGTGAGCGAATTAATTTATGTCTCTCACAGTGATTTTATACGTATGAAAATCGCCGCAAGAGACGGTGTCTAAGCGTTAAAATTCGCCAAACGGGTCATCAAGCACGCCGTCGTTATTGAGATATTCTCTGCGCTGCAAATAGGCTTCTCTAATAAAAAGATAACGATCTCCGGTAATTAATTCATCAAGCGCTAGAACACCTGACCTAGAATCAGTTTCGTCTAGTAAAAATAAGCCGAGACGCAGCGAAGGATCTTCGACACGCTGAAGCGGATTAAACACAGTGTCGATAATTAATCCGAACGAGTCGCGCACCGTGCTCGCGCCGAATACCGGCAGCATTACATAGGGGCCAGAACTAACGCCCCAAGTAGCTAGGGTTTGGCCAAAATCCTCCTCATTTTTACGCAGACCAAGGCTGCTGGCAACATCGAGAAAACCACCTAGACCAACAGTGCTATTGAGGAGCAACCGGCTGCCATCGCCTGCAGCTGCAGACAATTTTAGCTGCAATATATCGTTTGCAAGAACATTAATATCATCGACATTACTGAAAAAATTGCCGATCCCCTGCCTCGCAACCCGCGGCAAGAAAGTCGTATACGCGAAAGCAGTCGGTCTTACGACGAGCTGGTCGAAATAATCATTCCACTTAAATACATAGCCATTTGCCTCTCGCCAAGGATCGTTTGTGTGGGTAGCCGCGATCGACGAACAGGAAACCAATAGCGCCGCGGCGCAGATTAACAGCGTCGTTACGGTAGATCTAAGCTGACGCCGTCTACGCAGTTTTACGAACACCTTTCGAACCAACATGCACATCCCTTCGCTCTGCAGCTCAGTTGTCAGTAACTATTGCCCCCTCGAGTTTGCTTTCAATCTCTCTAAGGCCTTTTCTATCCGCGCCGGCGAAACCGGCATCTTAGTTTTGAGGCTTTGCGCAAACGCCGAGACGCGATATTCCTCTAACATCCATCTAAGCTCTTCAAACTTAGTCGCATTGCCCTCTGCCCCACTGGTTTGAGGTGCGCTCTTGAACGTCTCTAATTTTTGCCAGTAGCCAGCCAGTAGTTCTGAATCGATTTTGTCTTTGGGACCCATAAATGGGGCTTTACCCAAGCGAAGCTCAATCGCATCCAAGTACCTCGGGTAATCCTTAAGTCTCTCGACACCGCTTTCAGCCACAAAGTTGGGGCCAAACAATCGCACAAGTTGGCTCGCCACGTCGGACGTAAGATACCCAGGTGCTGAGGATAACGCCGACAGGCGCTTTTTGAGTGTGAGCCGAATCACTATTATCCGCTCGAGGAGCGTAACCAAGCGATCGCCAATACCGACCACCTGTGATTTGGCCACATTTAACGCCCGTTCAAAGGTCTCACGGCTTCGTACCGTTTTCACACTTCCAAGTGCTTCCACGTAACATGCTTCGACACACTGTTCGGCGAAATCTGCAGACCCTACGGGCAGCTTAAGCGCATTCTGTTTGACGAAGCGGTCGAACTGTTTGCGCAGCATATTGCGTTGTTGCTGGCTGTTAAGCATGACCAGCTTCACCACTCCTCGCGAGTGCGCTAAACCAGCCTGGTGTTCATCAGCAAAAAGGCATACCGATACACTAGATCCTGCATCCACCAGACTCGGAAATCTGATTAGTCGGATATTGCCCTCTCCAACTTGAAGGCTTTGAGGCAGTGCTTTTTCGGGCATTACAACCAGGCCCGAGGTTTCTATCGGATGACCAATAGCCTGTTTAGTCGCCGGTGTCTTTGCCCCGCTCACCTCATCTTTACAAAACCTCTCTTGCAGCACACGCAGCGAGCTATCGATCGCGAGCTGCGCGCCGTTGTTATCGACCACTCTGACTTTTATCTTTAAGTGAGCACGCAGCTCAATCGCTTCAAACTGAATCCGCTCGATTCTGATCCTCCGAAGCTCATAAATCGCGTCAGTTAAGGAATCGAGCAAATCGACGGAACCTCCCATAAGGTAAGGGACTAGCTGGTCAACGAACGCGTTAACGGGAATAAAGTTTTTCCTTTGCGCTTTGGGAAGACCTTTGATCAGAGCAACACATTTTTCACGAATAATGCCGGGTACCGCCCAATCGATATCCGCCGCAGTCAGCTGGGCCAACAGGGCTTTGGGGACATCGATTGTCGCTCCGTCTAGCTCCTTACCAGGTTCAAAAACATAGTCGATTTTAAGAGTGTTACTCTGTATCGCCGCCGCATCTGGGAAGTCAGCGAAGCTGAATCCATCTCCATTGTCTGCTAGAAGGTCTTTCTCACTGAGCTGGAGGCAAACACCCTTGCGATCGTCTATCGAGGCTAGCCAGCTCTTCAATGTCCTAAGTGAATTCACCTCGCTAGGTATTATTCGTTCGAAAAAGTCGATTTGCTGTGATTCGCTCGCGAGTATGTCAGGGCGCCGGAGTTTATCTTCGAGTTTCTCCAATCGCTCTAGGAGCGACAAATTATGTCTAACAAAACCGAGTTCGCTCGATACCTGCTGCCCAACAAGCCCGTGCCTTATAAAAATTGCCCGTGCGGCGACCGAATCGACTGGGGCATAACGTACCAGCGCTCGTTCAACCAGGGTGAGGCCGAATAAATGAACCTTCTCATATGCCATGACCTCTTGTCGTTTGCCGCTCCAGTGAGGATCGAACGACTCACGCTTGACGAGATGCATCGCAACCTCTTCAACCCACTCAGGCTGAATCTTAGCTGCTTGCGTCGCAAAGACTTGCGAGGTTTCTATCTGCTCCCCTGTCATAATCCATTTCGTATTAGACCTTGCGAGTACTGACGCGCCGAACAGTGAAAACTTCTTATTGCGAGTACCAACGAAACTTCGATCGTCAGACTTGCGCGCGACTTGGTTAAGTGATCCCGCGATGAGACTTTTATGCACACTCGCATAATCTGAATCATCGTTGCTCACACGAAAGCCTAGTCCTTGGCTTGCCAATAACAGTTGCCGGTGAACCTCTCGCCACTCTCGCATTCTCATAAATGACAGGAATTGTTTTTTACAGTATTTGCGAAGCGCTGCTTGCGGCGAGTCCTGCCTTAACTTTTCATAGGTGTCCCAGAGAGTAACCAGCGACATAAAATCCGAATCTGGGTGTTTGTATTCAGCCTGCCTCTCGTTAGCCACTTGCCGGTTCTCACTATTGCTTTCACGCGGATCTTGAATACTTAGACCGCTAACAATGATTAAAACCTCCCTCAAGCAGCCAAGTTTATGTGCCTCTAACAGCATTCTTGAATAGCGAGGGTCGATCGGGAGAACCGCCATTTGCCGGCCGATCGAAGTCAGATTTTTGCTCGCTGTAATCGCATTGAGCTCAAGCAGAAGCTTATGACCCTCGTTGATCGCTTTTGATTCCGGCATCTCGATAAAGGGGAAATCCTCCACATCGCCCAATTTGAGATGCAGCATTCGAAGAATAACGGCAGCAAGATTAGTGCGCTGAATTTCTGGATCGGTGTAAAGCGGCCGAGATTCAAAGTCTTGCTCCGAATACAGACGAATACAAATACCGTCTGCCACGCGCCCGCAACGCCCTTTGCGCTGATTCGCGCTAGCCTGTGAAATAGCCTCTATAGGAAGTCTCTGCACCTTGCTCTGAAGGCTATAACGGCTTATACGTGCAGTGCCCGTATCAACGACATAGTTGATCCCTGGCACAGTGATTGAGGTTTCAGCAACATTAGTGGCCAGCACTACGCGGCGCGTCTGGTGGGTCGAAAAAATTCTCGCTTGTTCCGCGTGTTGCAAACGACCGTAAAGTGGTAATACGTCGATATCGCCTAATTTCGCTTTGCGCAAGCTTGTTGCGGTGTCGCGAATCTCTCTTTCACTCGGGAGAAAGACGAGGATGTCGCCGCTACTTTGATTGTTACTTCTGTCGTGCTGCAATATTTCGCGCACGGCCGTGGTGATGGCTTCGGTCTGTGCATCTTCGGAGCGCGCGCCCTCACCAGGATCTGCAAGGGGTTTATACCGGACTTCGACTGGAAAGGTTCTACCCTCAACCGAAACGACAGGGGCGTTACCGAAATGGCTTGAGAATTTCTCAACATCGATCGTCGCCGAAGTGATGATCAGCTTAAGGTCTGTCCTCTTGCGAATAAGATCGCGCAAAAAGCCAAGGAGGAAATCGATATTGAGAGAGCGTTCGTGAGCCTCATCAATAATAATGATTTCGTACTTACTAAGAAATCGGTCCGCCTGAATCTCAGCTAAGAGAATCCCGTCGGTCATTAGTTTTAAAAAGGTATTGGGTCCAGTCCTATCATCGAAACGAACCGGCGAGCCCACACCCCGCCCTGCACTCTCGCCGAGCTCTTCGGCGATCCTTGTCGCTACTGATAATGCGGCAAGCCGCCGCGGCTGGGTATGCCCAATCATACCCCGACGCCCCAAGCCCGCCTCCAAGCAGATTTTAGGCAGCTGTGTAGTCTTGCCAGACCCTGTATCACCAGCAACAACGACTACTTGGTTAGATCGAATAAGCTCGGCAATCTCCCCAGCCTTGGCGCTGACAGGGAGTTGAGGCGGATACGACTGGGTTTCTGGAATTAGCTGAGCGCGCAACTCACACTTGCTTTCGGACTTCCTAAGCTCAGCTTGCAGCTGTTCGAAAGCGCGCATTCTCTCACTAGTGACTAGCGTGTCGCGCGACAGTTCGCTGAGGGTCGACGTAAACTTTGACACTCGTTGCTGCAACCGGAACGAATCGGCTGACTGCACACAGACCAGTGCTTTTTCAAGAGTATTAAGTAATAGCCCCACTGCTTTCGGCACTGAGTTTTCTTGATTTACCTCGTTTATTCTCTTTTGATCTGATGCCCCTACCCGAGGCGCGGATTTAGCTGTGGTCGAAGCGGAGCCCTTGCGGTTCAATCGTGTTAACCCCTTAGTGTAATTCTCGGCGCAAGATTTTGCCTATTATAGACTTCGGCAGATCGTTAACGAAGACGACTTCTTTGGGTACTTTATAGGTGGTTAAGCCCTCACGGCAGTGAGCGATAATGTCATCAACACTCGGTTGCTCACCGTGTGCGACAACAAAAAGTTTAACGACCTCGCCCGTACGCTCGTTAGGAATCCCAATAGCCGCGCTTTCTAGCACGCGTGAATGCCTGTTAACCCAGTCTTCGATTTCATTGGGAAAGACATTAAAGCCAGAGACAAGAATCATGTCCTTCTTCCTATCAACTATCCGTACATATCCATCCGAATCGATTTCAGCGTAGTCGCCGCTTTTGAACCAGCCCTCAGGTGTTATCGCATCTTTCGTCGCTTGCTCTTGCCCCCAATAACCCTTCATCACTTGCGGGCCTTTTATCCAAAGTTCGCCGCGCTCACCGGCGGACAGGATCTCTCCTGCTTCGTTCGCTGTGCATAATTCGGTATCAGGCACCGCGAATCCAACAGTACCGGCGATCACCTTGCCAGGCACATTTACTGTCACCGCAGGCGAGCACTCGGTAAGTCCATAGCCTTCCATAATCTCGCAGCCAGTTCGTTCGAGCCATTCCTCCGCGACCGATGAACTCATCGCCATACCACCGGCACCGCAGAATTTAAGGTATTTTTTGTCCAACTTGGCGAAGCTAGGATCCCGCATGATCGCCAAGTAGAGTGTATTAATCCCTACAAAACCGCTGACTTTATAGCGTGCGAGCGCTTTTATCAGGCTAGGAATGTCTCGCGGATTCGTTATGAGAACGCTGTGATTGCCCGCGTAGGGCATAGCAAAACAGTGCATCAAAAACGCGTAGCTATGGTAGAGAGGAAGAGGAGCTGCGACGCTTTCGACACAATCATCCATAGCCAGAACCGACCGCGAGCGAAATTGCATTAGGTTCGCAATAAGGTTTGCGTGAGTAATCATCGCCCCCTTTGCCACGCCGGTGGTGCCTCCGGTGTACAGAAGAACAGCGGTATCATGACGATCGAACACCGGTGCAACAAACGCACTCTCTGTTGGCTTTAGCGAATCAGTAAAACGAACGGCACTTGGTAAGGAGTAGCTTGCCACCATTTTTTTCACGTATTTTGCCGCAGCATTGAGTAAGAATTTCTTCGGCGCCGACTGGAGATCGCCTAACGAAGAAATGATCACTGTCCTGAGCTGTGTGCGCGCGAACACTGCCTCAATTTTTGATGCAAATGATTCTAGTGTAACTACCGCAACGGCACCTGAGTCGTTGAATTGATGTTCAAGTTCCTGTTCCGTGTAAAGCGGATTAGTACTGACCACGATAAGTCCCGCGCGCAACGCACCATAGAGTGCAATCGGGAACTGGAGAACGTTGGGTAGCTGAATAGCTATACGATCGCCTGGTTGTAAATCCGTTTGATTCTGTAGGAAATTCGCAAAGCGCTGACTCAATTCATCGACCTCGGCAAACTTCATCGTTTTACCGAAGCAGCTAAAGCCGGGGAGTTCGGCATGAGTCGACAGGCAATAGTCTATGAGTTCAGGTAACGACTGAAATTGCTGAGGGTCTAATTGGTCTGTGAGCTTCTCTAGCACAAGCCCTCCACTGGGCATCAACGGTTGTCTTACTACTTCGTGAGAAGCTTCATCGCTTCTTCTAAGCCTTTCACAGAAAGCGGGTACATTTTGTTTTCGGTAAGCTCTTTAGCTACTTCGATCGAATAACTGTGCTCCCAATATTCTTTCGGCGTTGGGTTAATCCAGACTAAATGCTCAAAATGTTCACTCAATCTCTTGAACCAAGTCGCCCCTGCTTCCTCATTATAATGCTCTATGCTTCCGCCAACGTGTGTAATCTCATAGGGCGCCATGGTCGCGTCGCCTACAAAAATAACTTTATAGTCTTTTGCAAATTTGTTGATTATGTCGAAAGTCGAGGTGGTCTCAGCATGACGTCGATGACTCTTAGTCCATACGGACTCATAAACGAAGTTATGAAAATAGTAATATTTAAGATGCTTGAATTCAGTCCTCGCCGCAGAAAAAAGCTCCTCACAGAGTTTCACATGGGGATCCATAGAACCGCCGACATCGAAAAATATGAGGACTTTGACAGAATTATGTCGCTCGGGAACCATTTTAATATCTAGCATGCCGGCATTTTTGGCCGTGGAAGCGATTGTGTCCGAGATATCTAACTCTTCAGCCGCACCGGTTCGCGCAAATTTGCGCAGCCGCCTCAGCGCCATTTTTATATTACGAGTGCCAATCTCAACCGAATCGTCTAAGTCTCGGTAATTGCGTTTATCCCACACCTTCACTGCGCGCGAATTACGGCCGCCGTCCTGACCGACTCTGATGCCTTCGGGGTTATATCCGTTAGCACCAAAGGGAGAAGTCCCGCCGGTTCCGATCCACTTATTGCCGCCCTGATGGCGTTTTTCTTGCTCCTGAAGGCGCTTCTTAAACTCCTCCATTAATTTCTCGAGCCCACCCAGCGCTTCGATCTTCGCCTTTTCTTCATCGCTGAGCATCGATTCGAGTTCTTTGCGCAGCCACTCGCTCGGAATTTCAGCCATAGTCAGGTCGTCAAGCGCTTCGATTTTTTCAAAATATTTAGAGAATGCGCGATCAAACTTATCGAAGTTTTTCTCGTCTTTCACAAAACACATGCGCGAAAGAAGATAAAAGTCATCGATATTGCCGAAAATGATATTCCGTTTGAGACACTCGAGTAACGTGAACAGCTCGGTGAACGAGACCGGCAGGCGCTCTTTGCGAAGCATCATAAAGAAGTCGATAAGCATTAGCTTTTGGCTCGATGCATAAACGCGAGTTTCTCAAGGAGGTGAACATCTTGCTCGTTCTTTAAGAGCGCTCCGTAAAGAGGTGGTATCGAATTCTTCGCATCCCGGTTCTTCAAAATATCTTCTGGAATATCATCGGCCATCAGCAACTTGAGCCAATCGATCAGCTCAGACGTGGACGGCTTTTTCTTCAGGCCAGGAATCTTGCGCACATCGAAGAAAACATCCATCGCTTGTCGCACAAGGTCTTTCTTTATTTCTGGATAGTGAACATCGACGATTTTTTCCATTGTCTGTGAGTTTGGAAACTCGATATAGTGGAAAAAGCATCGGCGCAGAAAAGCATCGGGAAGTTCTTTTTCATTATTACTGGTTATAATTACTATCGGTCTTGTGGTCGCCTTCACGAGCTTTTGAGTTTCGTAAACGAAAAACTCCATTTTATCGAGCTCAAGTAACAGGTCATTTGGGAATTCGATATCAGCTTTGTCGATCTCGTCGATTAAGAGAACTGATTGCTGTTCTGCCTCGAACGCTTCCCACATTTTACCCTTTACGATGTAATTAGAGATGTCTTTGACCTTCTCATCACCGAGTTGAGAATCGCGCAATCGAGATACAGCGTCGTATTCATAGAGCCCTTGCTGCGCTTTTGTTGTTGACTTTACATGCCATTGGATAAGGGGCATGCCTAGCGCTTCTGAAATCTGCTCAGCCAACATTGTTTTGCCAGTACCGGGCTCACCTTTGATGAGTAGTGGTTTTTCGAGCGCAATTGCCGCATTGACTGCTAACTGTAATTCGTCTGTCGCGACGTATTTGTCTGTACCTGTAAAATTCATTCGCGTATCTCTCTTCTACTCTGCTGTTCAAAAGGAAATCTCGGCCTGAACGACCGTAAAACGCCATTGTAAAATGGCTGAGCCACTAAATACAGTACGCGTGAACTAATGACCCAGACTAGGCGCGTGAGTCTAGGTTGTTTGGCCTTTGCCCATCGGCTGCATTATTTCGCAGCAAAGCCCCGCCGCTTTCTCTCACGTAGCCACACAATCGCTGCCACAACGAGACCAAGCACTACGCTCAAGAAAAGTGGTACGAACGCGCGTAACGCAGCGTCTGAGCCGAGTGTGATGCCATCGAGCGCGAGTACCATCAGTGCAGGGGCGAGATGAGGGCCATCAACGTGACTCGGCCATGGCGTAGCAAGCATCGCGATAGCTATGGCTCTTATGCCATAGGTCAGCAAAACAGCGCGTCTAAAGACAATGAGATGCCAAATAATAGCAATGAATAGCGACGACGCGAGCAGGTACACAAGCCAAAATAATCCGTAATTTGCCATCTATCTTCCCTTGCCCCTTCTTTTCACGTCCGCGCCACTGTTTTTAGCTTGGCGTGCTCTCTACTCCACCCAGCGGACGATATGCTCGTCATAGCCGTCAGGGTGGACATATTCTTCACTAATTGCCCGACCAGATAGCGAAATCCCTGCGCTTATCATCGCATCACGCGACCCTGTTAATAATGGATGCCAATCGAATAGAGGCTTGCCCTCATGACGCAGACGATAGGCACAGGTTGCGGGCATCCATGTTGCAGAGGCGATATCCATTGCCTTTACATCGAGGCAGTCAGGCACCAAGTCGGTCCTGGTTTGATAGCAGCCACAGCCCCCAGTATCCTGATCATGGTGTTTGCAGACAACGCGCGTATGGACAATCTCTTCGGTTTCATCATCCATTAGCTTTTTTAAGCAGCAACGCCCGCAGCCGTCGCAAAGACGTTCCCACTCCGTCTCACTAAGTTCTCCAAGGGGTTTATGCCAAAACTCTATTGCGGCTGACTTAGTGTCTTTCATGAATCAAGTACGCCTTCGAAACCAGCTTGCAAAAGTTCTTTTTTCCACAGTGACAACTCGGATGGCCACGCGCCCTTCTCAGGCTCGGATTCCATCAGATGCATATAGGCGAGCAGTTGACGCTTGCGGGCTAATACTTCGGGCGCAAGGCCGTGAGCCTCGGCAGCAGACGCGACGACCGCTTGTAATCGTTTCAGCCGTTTGCGCATATCGGGCGTTAGGGGTGCCGATAACTCAGCGTTATCTATCTTCTGCGTGTAATCACAGCCATCGGCTAACTCGGCAAACACTGATCCGTAACGCTTTACAACAGAGGCCTCTACTCGGCTCAAACTTCCCTTGTCTATTAATAAACGCGCACTGGAGACTCGTTCCCCCGAAGTATTGGCACCCGACAGTGCCCCGGCGATCTCCACCAAATCATTGTCTTTTAAGATCCAGCTTTTGGGTTTGTCACGACGCCGCGCCTCTTTCTCACGCCAGACACTTAGCGCTCTGAGCAGCACCAGCCCATCAGAGCTTAGGCGCCATGCATTGCTTAGCGATTGATAGAGCGTTGACCAACTAGATTCAGCCTCATTGTTAAGCGCTGTCTGGATTAGATTTTGACATTCGGTGGCAAACCAGTCGGACATGTTTCTTTCGCGAAGCTCGCTAAGAAGCTGGTTTCTCAAATCGATGAGGTGTACGACATCGATCGCGGCATAGCGCAGCTGTGCGTCGGTCAGAGGGCGTTGCAACCAATCCGATCGGGTCACATCTTTCTCAATAACCGCATCCAAACGCAGCAAGACAAGCGCTGCGTAGCTAAGGCTTGGCCCTAAACCAAGGAACGAAGCGGCGAGCTGTGTATCGAAAAGTCGTTCGGGAACGAAACCGAAATGCGACAGGAATACACTGAGGTCTTCACTGCAAGAATGGAATATAAATTCTACGACCCCTGCACGGCACAGCGCCTCGAACGGCGCCCAATCGTCGATCTCTAAGGGGTCTAGCAGATAACTACAATGTCCATCGCCGATCTGTAAAAGGCCCAACTTCGCGTAGAACGTGTTTGTCCTCATGAACTCGGTATCGACAGCGAGCGCGTCTAGCTGAGACCAGCTCTCGCACAGTGCCGCTAGCGAGTGTGAATCAGCGACATAAACCATTTGAGGCGACTCAGTGTATTCGCGCACTTCACCCATAAAATCCATCCGAAAGAGTTTTGCGACCAGCAAAAGCATGCGTAAGAGTGCCGCCGTCGACATACTCTAATTCGCCGCCAACAGGGACGCCATGTGCTATTCGAGACACACGTATTTTCTGCGCCTTTAGGCTCTCTGCAATAAAATACGCGGTGGCGTCACCTTCAACAGTGGGGTTACAAGCGATAATTAGTTCTTTTATTTTGCCGGACTCAACCGTCGAAAAAAGCTGTTCTAGCCCGAGCTGTTCGGGACCAATACCGTCGATCGGGGACAAATGCCCCATCAAGACAAAGTAGCGCCCGTTGTAACTACCCGCTTGCTCAATTGCGAATACGTCTCCAGGGGATTCAACGACACAGCAGAGCGACTGATCACGTTTATCGCTTGCGCAAAGCCTGCAGACAGTCTCTTCGGTAAGCGTCCGACACTCGGCACAATTTCCAACAACATCGAGCGCGGCCGTCAGCGCACTCGCTAAACGCGCGCCGCCGACTCGATTTCTCTCGAGAAGCTGCAATGCCATTCGCTGAGCAGATTTTGGTCCGACTCCGGGCAAGCAGCGAAACGCATCAATTAATTCATCGATAAGTGGGCTGAGGTTCACCGCGTATTCCTAATTATTAGTTGCCAAACTCGTTACTACTTGTGTGTGGAGCAATACGGAAACAAGTATCCGCATACACAGGCGCTATTCTTTGCTAGAAAGGCATTTTGAAGCCGTCGGGCAATGTGATTCCACCCGCCAGATCACTTAGCGAGCCTTTGCTCGCTTCTGCTACTTTCGCTACGGCAGAATTTACAGCAGCGGCGAGCAGATCCTCGATCACACTAATTTCTTCTGACAAGAGTGTCTCATCGATTTTGACGTTATTGACTTGATACCTGCCAGTCATTTCGACACGGACGAGTCCCGCGCCAGCGACGCCTTCGACCACCGCCTTCGCTGCAGTTTCCTGAGCGGTTTGAAACTTCTCTTGCATCAGTTTCGCTTGCTTCATCAATTCGTTGAGATCGGTCATCTTTTATATCCTAATTTAGTGGCGGCGCAAATGGCACTGGCGCCAGATAGCAGGTCGTTAAACCTGACCGTGCCCGCTTTCAGCAGCGCTATCGACTCTACTTCCAACAATGCTTTCAACGTTACTCTCAACGATGCTTTCGACAACTACTTTGCCGCCAAATTTCTTTTGTAGTTCGAGAACCATCGAATCGTTTTCAAAATCGCTAACTCGTTTGGCTTGCAGCTCTTGATTAATACGGATCTTTCGAGCTGCAGGGGTCTCGCTACGCGTGGTGCCTATTGAGATCCGAATAGCGACCTTCTTACCAAGGAACTTTTCGAAAGCCGGCTCAACCTTCGCAGGTGCGTCATCGTTAAATACAGCGCTGTGCGCCTCGCCTAGGAGAAACTCAATGGCGTCATCCGTTGCACTCACTAACTCACAGTTCGCCATAATGTTAGCGGAAATTCCGGTTAGCTGGAGTTTTGGGTAAAAATTGACCCAGTTAGAAGGCGTTAACTGATCGTTGCCCTCTGCCGAATAGGCCACCGCTTCGTGCTGAGATTCTTGATCCTGTTCTGGGTCACCGCCTGCGTGATGTGTAATGTCGCGAGGAGGCACCTGAACCTCGGAGGCAGGGTTAGTCTGTAGCGCGCTCGCTAGCGGAGACTTTTTTTTTTCGTTAGCCTCAGAATCGCTACTCTTTACAGCGGCGATAGCAGGCTTGGGTGCTGTGTAACTCGGGGAAAAAACCAGCATACGCAGCAGGACCATTTCGAACGCGCTCCGCATTTCGACAGCGAGCTTGAGGTCCTCGCGGCCTTTGGTGCCAATTTGATAATAGAGCTGCACGTCTTCGGCCGTTAATTGCGACGCAAGTTCGACGACTTTTTCGAGATCTCCTACGCTGTTGTCGACTGCGTCGGGTGCAATCTGAGCCAGCGCGATGCGATGCAGCATTGATAAAAGCGCATCGAGTGTATGTTGATAATCTGGGGTTTGCTCGCCGATGACCTGAACCAACTCGACAATGAGTCTGACGTCACGAGCGGCCATTGCCTCCAAGAGACGAGTTATCTGATGCTGCGGAGGTACGCCAAGCATTTCGGTCACGCCGGCTGTCAGCACACTACCCTCACAATAAGAGATGGCTTGATCGGTTAGGGTCAGCGCATCTCGCATGCTGCCTGAAGCCGCCATGGCAATCTGCCATAAGGCGTCGCTTTCGGAAGATACATTCTCTTTAACCAGAATATCGGCAACAAATTCGGCAATAAGTGCCGGTGCGAGATTCTTTAGATTAAATTGGAGACAGCGCGAAAGAACAGTAATCGGAAGCTTTTGAGGATCTGTCGTGGCAAGTAAAAACTTTACGTGTTCGGGAGGCTCTTCAAGCGTCTTGAGTAACGCATTGAAGCTGTGTGTCGATAACATATGCACTTCATCGATAAGGTAAACCTTATAGCGCCCGCGGCTTGGCAAGTATTGTACGTTTTCGAGTAATTCACGCGTGTCTTCGACCTTTGTGCGTGAGGCCGCATCAACTTCGATAAGATCTATAAAGCGCCCTTCGGCGATCTCTCTACAGGCATCACATTCGCCGCAAGGCTCAGAACTAACACCGACTTCACAGTTTAGGCAGCGCGCCAATATGCGCGCCAAGGTAGTCTTGCCGACACCGCGTGTTCCGGTGAGCAGATAAGCATGATGAAGTCGTTGATTGTCGAGCGCGTTGATTAGAGATTTGAGGACATGGGCTTGTCCTGCGACCTCAGCGAACACAGCGGGTCGATACTTACGAGCAAGAACTTGATAGCTCACGGAGCGACTTCCATCTGACGTTGAGTTTGCTTAGCTTTACAGCAAGAATATTCAGAGGCATCTCTCGCCAGCCACACCACGGCACATGAGTCAGCTACTACCGTTGCTCCCTTCCGGGCCTGGCGGGGTTTATAACTTATCATTGCGCGGGGACCGACAAGAGATACCAGTGGGAAGTTTAACATGCTCTCGCCTTCTGGAGCGAGAGTATAAGCCACTCAATTCAACCACTTTTGCTAAAACCACGGCTTCCCTCTTACTCAGGCAACGAGAGGGTGAATAATCTACTGTCTGGCCCGCCACCTATGGCGATAGACAAGTATTGCTGACCCTTGACCGCGTAGGTCATCGGCGACCCTTGCGGCGGCAAAGGGAGTTCAATCTCATGAACTACCGCCCCCGTCGCTTTATCGAACGCGCGCAGGAGGTTGCGGCCGTTATCCACTTGCGCCACAAAAAGCAGCGTTTTCGTGAGGAGCGGACCAGTCCTGCTGGGGCCACCGACCGGCCCGGGATCCAAAATACCCATGTCTATAATCTTTTGCCGAATACCCTCGCCATGCGGGATCATCCATTCTTGCTCACCGCTATTAAGGTTTGTAGCGACAATACGGCCATAGGGTGGTTTTGTAAGCGGAAGGCCCTGCGGACCGCCAACATTCATTGCGCCGCCACGAACGTAGCGCAGATTTGATTTTTCAGGATCTGCTTCTTGCAGCTGGACGACAATCGGTATTGTGGCGCTAGGTATGTAGAAAAGCCCACTATCGGGGTCGAATGCGGCGCCGGTCCACCAGCCGCCACCACCCCAGCCTGGTATATTAATAGTCCCCCTCAGCGACGGCGGCGTGAACAGTGGCCCTGAGTCGAATTGCTCTATGAGTTGTTCTGCTTCGCGACGTAACTCAGGGGTAAAGTTGACGAGTGTGTCATCAGAGAGCCCCTGTAGTTCAAACGCTGGCGGCTTAGTTGGAATGGGCTGAGTTAAAGAAAGCTTTTCACCAGGCACGCTGCTCTGCGGCACAGGGGTTTCGATAATAGGCCACACAGGGTCGCCAGTGACGCGATCGAATACATAGGTGAATCCCTGCTTTGAGATTTGAGCAACCGCTTTGATTTTTTTACCTTCTACGGTCAGGTCGACAAGCGTTGGCGCAGCAGGGAGATCGTAATCCCAGACGCCATGATGCACCATCTGGAAATGCCACAAGCGCTTGCCAGTTTTGGCCTCCACAGCGACTAAGCTTTCTGCAAATAGGTTATCGCCATGGCGCAAACCGCCGTACCAGTCATTCGTCGGGGTGCCAATGGGTAGATACACAATGCCTAGTTCGTCGTCGGCGCTCATAATGGTCCATGAATTGGTATTACCGGTGTATTCCCATGATCCGTTTTCCCAAGTCTCGTTGCCAAACGCACCTGCCTGAGGAATCGTCTCAAACATCCACACAATGTCACCTGTGCGAGGATCAAACCCTCTCACGTTGCCAGGCGGCATTTCCTTTGTGGTTGGTCCGTCATTGATTATGGAATTAACAACAACTATATCGTTGGTCACGAGTGGCGGCGAGACGACGCCATATTGGCGCTTATCTATTTCACGCCCAAGACCCAAGGACAAATCGATCTTGCCCCCGTCGCCGAAACTGCTGTCGGGCAAGCCTGTCAAGGCGTCGATAGACCACAGATTAGCATCGTTGGTTGCGAAGAAGATGCGCTGTTTGTCTTCGCTTGACCAGTAACCGACTCCGCGCGAGTTGTAACCAAGATTTGCAGGCCTACCACTAGACCAAGCCTCAGTATCAAAAACCCATTTCTCCTCGCCCGACGCCGCATCTAGCGCGACGACTCGTCCGAATGAGCTAGGCACATACATGACACCCTCTATCACAATAGGTGTTGCCTTAAAGCCTGCCGGCACTGCCCTGTAGTTTTGTTGCGCAATATTATCGGCAACAGTGGCATTATCTGGGCTCTCCCAAGACCATGCCGTAACCAAGTCGGCGACGTTTGAGGCGTTAACCTGATCTAGTGTCGAGTATTTTTGTGATCCGTTGTCACCGCCATAGCTTGGCCAATCGGCAGAAAAGGCGCTGCCAGCGACGCTAGCACCGAGGCAAACAACTAAAGGGGCAAGCAGTAATGGGGTTTTCATGGATTGTCCTTGGTGTGTCGAGAAAAACTACCTCGATACTACCTTAGGAATCCATTGGGGGGAATGAAGCCGGAAAATCTAACTTTTCAGTTTGTTTCAGGGGCATTAAAATTTGGCGGTGAGAGAGGGATTCGAACCCTCGAAGCCTTTCGACTTACACACTTTCCAGGCGTGCTCCTTCAGCCACTCGGACACCTCACCGGGGTAAAACTTACGGCGCGCACTCTAGCTTAGGGCCACCTAGATTACAAGGCGGCAAACATCCATAGCGCGCTTATGTTTTATTGCCTGACATCACGCGCGAGCCTATCGGCGTGCGTAATTGTTTCGCTTGCGCGATAGACGTTGATGTCTAAACCGCCACGTCGCAGATAATTCATCGAAACTTGCAGCGAGTCAGGACGACAGTGATTGCTCAGAGCAACGAATATTCGCTCAGCGCATTCTTCATGGTATCCCTGGTGCTCCCGGAACGAGCAAAGATAACTCAGCAGGCTCGCGCCTTCGATCTCGATGCCAGTGACTTTAATTTCAAGACTCGCCCAATCGGGTTGATTGGTGACTGGGCAGTTGGAGCGAAAGAGATCGCTGGTGTAACGCGTCTCCTTATTAGCATGTACCGCGTTCGGCGCCTTATCGATGCGAATAAATTCAATGACAGATGCGTCGAGCGGCGCGACATTGTCAATTATGGGCAAACGATCTAAAGCAACCACTGTCCTATTGTCCTGCAGCCGGGGTGCGAAATTTTTCGCCATCAGTGCACGATACTCGCCGAGCGAGTGCACAAGCACATTCACAACATTACCGCTCGCCTGTTCGAGATCCGCTTTGATCGTAGAGGCTAGCAACTCAGTCGACGCCATTCTCTCGTGATTAAACGAATTCAGATAAAGCTTAAGAGATTTCGACTCAACTATGGCAGGAGAACGGCAATCAAAAAACAATTCAGCGACAGCGACACTGGGTTTTCCACTCGAATCCAGCCAGGATAATTCGAAAGCCTGCCAGTGATCGAAGCCGAACATGGCTAGCTGCGGCGAAAACCCAATGGCTTCCCGAGCAGGTGCTCGAGGTATCGGAAACAAAATTTCAGGCGCATACGCTGCGGGGCTCGCCAGCGTTTCGCCAAGCGGGTTGGTAGCCGACTTAGAATCATGCACCATAATTCTAGCTCCTTAACCCAGTGCCGCGGTTTAGCAGCCAAAGACAGCTGCCAAACAACACCACACTAAAGAGAATTAGAATAAAAAACGCTGCCCCAATAGGCACATCTGAGACGCCTAAAAATCCATAGCGAAAAGTGTTCACCATGTAAAAAATAGGATTCAACGCAGACACCGATTGCCAGAATGGAGGCAATAAAGCCGATGAATAAAATACACCGCCCAGATAAATTAATGGTGTAAGTACAAAGGTTGGGATAATCGAGATGTCATCGAAGCTGTTCGCGAAAAGCGCGTTAATAAAGCCTGCAAGTGAAAACACAGTGGCCGTCAGCAAGATCACGGTAATTGTAATCAGCGGATGCTGAATCTGGAGGTCAACAAAAAACAGCGCCATACCAGTGACGATAGCGCCAACTAACAGCCCGCGCACCATACCTCCGACGATAAAACCGCAAAGAATGATCGAATTGGGTACCGGCGAGACGAGCACCTCTTCGACACTGCGCTGAAATTTGTGACTAAAGAATGAGGAGACAACATTCGAATAGGAGTTCTGAATTACCGCCATCATGATCAGGCCTGGAATAATGAATTCCATGTAATCGAAGCCGCCCATATCTCCAATGCGGCTACCGACCAAATTGCCGAAAATTACGAAGTAGAGCGAGATAGTAATTGCGGGCGGCACTAAAGTTTGTAGCCAGATCCGTGTAAATCTTCGTACTTCTTTGATGACAATGGTTTCGAACGCAATGTATTTGTGATTCTTAAACATCTGCCGACTCTCCTCGGGCATTGTCCAATCGACTCAAAAACAACTGCTCTAAGCGATTGCTTTTGCTGCGTAGCGCACTGACTTCGATGCTGCGATCCAGAAAGAGCTTGAACAATCCGCTCATGGTTAGTGTCGCCGCCACTGTGATTTCGAATGAGTGCGCATCAATTAGCGTTGCACTCACCGGCGCGTCACCCCAATTCGGCAAAGACTCGATTGGCGTTGCAAGTTCGACGATGTAAGTTTGTTTATCTAAAGCCTTGAGCAAAGCACGCATACTCGTGTTTTCTACAATGCGCCCGTGGTCGATAATAGCGATATTGCGGCAAAGCTGCTCGGCTTCTTCGAGATAATGAGTCGTAAGAATAATAGTAGTACCCGATTCGTTTAACTCAGTTAAAAACTCCCACATCGAGCGCCTAAGCTCGATATCTACACCTGCGGTAGGCTCGTCTAAGATAAGAAGTTTGGGCTCGTGAACGAGGGCGCGCGCAATCATCAGGCGCCGTTTCATACCGCCGGATAGGGTCCTTGAGCGGTCGTTACGCTTATCCCAGAGGTCTAACTTGCGCAGGTATTTTTCACAACGCTCTGCAGCTAGTGAGCGCGGCATGCCGTAGTAACCTGCCTGCGTCATCACGATATCCTTGACGCGCTCGAACTGACTAAAATTGATTTCTTGAGGCACAACACCAAGGTCTAATTTGGTTTCGTAAACATGTGAGTCGACGTTTTTGCCGAAAACCTCAACGATACCGCCAGATTTTTTCACTAAGGTAGACAGCACACCAATGGTCGTTGATTTGCCCGCTCCGTTAGGACCGAGTAGCGCGAAAAAGTCGCCCTGCTCTACCTCTAGACTAATTCCTTTGAGCGCTTCGAATCCATTGGCGTAGGTTTTTGTCAGATCTTTGATCGCGATTGCAGTGGTCATGCTGAGTGAGCCCCTTCGAAAAGTCAGTTTCCCATTTTCCGGTTCCGCAACGAAAAAAGCCCAGCAATGCTGGGCTTTTCGAAATTGGCGTCCCCTAGGG
>OJGP01000080.1_pt1 | contig 19849 bp, 17 predicted proteins | sample 1594701 | NCBI WGS metagenome assembly OJGP01 (sample SAMN05416863, study PRJEB24817) | seawater metagenome | isolation source: Sea water | place: Canada:Atlantic | collected 2013-11 | reverse complement strand
CAGATGTGTATAAGAGACAGGAGTTCTATGTGTGTGTATTAAAGTCTTCGAATATGTTTTTTTTTGTAGTAACTAGAGAAAACATAAACATGATCAGGTCCGTTAAATAAATCTGAAACCTCAACTTCTAGAACATTTGCTATATCAATAAATTTTTCGAGATGAATTCTAGTATGCCCTTTTTCTAGTTTATGATAAGCATTTTGACTGATGTTTAGCATGTCAGCCATATAGTCTTGGGAATATCCTTTTTCTATTCGTATTATTTTAATTCGTTCTCTAATTCCTTCAACTAGTAGTTTTGATGTTTTCATATCTATGGCAGTAGGGGGGTCAGCTATAATATGACGCAAAAATAAAAAAAAGAAAATGGAATGGCAATCCCCATTTATGGGGAGGGTTATAGCTTTTTCGAATTATCATATGAAGTTAGCTTATTAAGCTATTATTTTTGACCTTTTTTTTAATTTAAAACTTCTATTACTTCATACATTTGTAAAGTATTTTAATTGTTAAAATTATAAAGAACCAAATATAGATTATTCATTTTTTGAGGGGAAAATATTATTCTTTTTTGGTATTAATAGGTGAATAACATTTGTGTTATTCGCCTATTTCCTTTTATAAAGTATTCTTCTATTTTTTATACCCTATTCTAAATTAGGTTTTTTTCTCAGTAGTTTTTTAACTGAATGCTTTGTCTTATGATCTAGCCTTTTTATTTTTTGAGCGCTACTCATTTGTGTTGGCCTTCTTTTTTTGGGAACGATTAGTCCTTTTTCAATCATCTTAAAAAGTCTTTTTACCACTTTTTCTTTGTTGGTATGTTGGCTTCTACTTTCGCTTGAATATATTTTTAAGACTCCTTCTTTATTAATTCTGTTAGAGAGATTTTTAAGTAGCAGTTGTTTTTCTTTTTCTGTGAATGCTACTGATGTAGCAAGGTCAAAATATAATTCAACTTTAGAAGAAACTTTATTTACATGTTGCCCACCAGCTCCTGAGCTTCTAACTGCTTTGAAGCGCAGTTCTTTATAAATAGTTTCTTTATTCATTTTTCAAGGTCTCTGAATACGAATATAAGTTGTTTTTATTTTCAATAATTTTATCAATGGCCTCAGTTGCGGTATCAAATCGTTCATCTTTATTTCCTTTTAATAAAATGTATGGCCTATGATTGTCTTCTAAAGCCTTTTTAAATGCAAGAAACATTTCTTCTCTTTGATCTGGTCTGTCTCGTAAGTCATCTGCCTCCCAGGGGGTATCTATATAGGTAAGAAAATACAAATCATAACTACTTTCTCGAGCTCCTTTTTCTAATAGTGGATCTACATATCCACCATAATATTCCTCAGAATATACTTTTGTTTCTAATAAATCGGTATCACAAATTAGAACTTTATCTGCTCGTTTTGCAAGTCTATTTTCCAAAGCCATCTGACCAAAGGCAATAGGTAAAATATCTTTAGCCTCACAGGTTCTTCTTTCTTGATTCCACACTTTTTGCAGATAGGGTCTTGCGTACTCTTGAACCCAAACCGTATTATAATGCTTAGCGAGTTGTATAGAGAGTGTTGTTTTGCCAGTACTTTCTGGCCCAAACAATACTATTTTTATGAGATTAATGTCTTCTTGTCTAAGGTCTTTTTCCATGCGAAATATCCTGCTATTGCTATAAATGTAAATCCTAAATATTGAAAGCTAGTAAATGTAAGTCCTTTGTAAAAATATAAAGGGATAGAAATAATATCTCCAATAATCCAAAAGATCCAATTTTCTATTTTTCTTTTTGCCATTAACCACATTCCTACAAAGAAAATTGCGGTTGTGATGGTATCTACATAGGCAACCCAACTTGTCCATTTATCAAATATTTTATAAATAAAATACACAAAGAATAAGGTAGCTATAAAGATAAGGATTCCAATCCTTTTATCTTGTTTAGAAGTTACCGATATGGGTGTGGTTTGGGTGTCGTCTACTTTTCTTGTCCAGACATACCAGCCATAAATACTCATCATAAAATAATACCCATTAATCATCATATCTCCTAATAAACCCCATTTCAAGAGTAAATACACAAAAATAGAAGTGCTAATCATACCTGTAGGAAATACCCAAATATTATTTTGTTTTGAATACCAAACAGACATAAAACCAAAAATGACAGCATTAATTTCTAATAGTGTATCGGCAGATGAATAGCCTGAGTACTGACCGAAAAAAAAATCAAAAATTTGGTTCATAAGAGCTGCGATCAGAGGTTACTATTTTTACATTTAAAACAGCATTTTCTTGCTGTGCTAGAGTGGTTTTTATTTCGTTAGTTAGGTAGGGCATTAACGCATCATAGTCACCATAAATTTGAGTACTCATTGGATTTTCTAGCACTGTAAATTTAGAATCTCGGAGTCTTTTAATAAATCTGCTAATTGGGGCTTCAAAATTATGTTGAAGAGGCATTAAGGTAAGCTCAACTGATATTTTCATATTTGATTGCTACTTTTTACTTAGTAGTATTTTTATATTAGATTATCGTCAGCTAAAATAAGAAGAACTTATACAATTATCTTGTTTGGAAAGAAATTTAACTGAATAGATTCTTTGTCTACATTATTTTTATAAAGCATACACACAGGTGAATCCATCAAATTCTAAGAAGTGTATACTATGATTAGAAACATAGCCTTCATACTTAATTACTCCTGTTGTTTGGGTATCTATAAACGAAAAATCATCAATATAAATATGGTGTAAAAATTGTAATTTTTTCTTTCCATATATTTTATACAAAGATTCTTTTGCACCCCATACAATTGTTAATTTACTTACCAGTGCTTCATGATTTGCAATGGTTTTGTATTCTTCTATGGGTGTAAATTTATGAGCAATTTTGACAATTTTATCTCTTTGTTTTTCTACATCAATACCTACAGGGTTTTTTTTAGAAATAATAATGGCTGTAAAAGTAAAAGAATGGGTAATAGAAATATAGTTGTTATCTTTTAAGTAAGGTTTTCCAAATTCATCATAAAATACATCAGCATCTACATATCCTGCTTGTTTTAGTAACTGCCTAATACTCATAAAACCCTGTTGATGCAGAATAGATTTCATAGCGTCTACTCTTTTTTTACTTTGTTCTGTGAGTTCTATACCCACAGTTAAATCCTCTAAAGACTCTTCAATCTTCCAGACAAAAACTTTTGTAAAATCATTAACACGGATGGTCTTATATAATGGCATGTTTTAAAAGTTATTATGTAACTTTGCAGTCTTAAATTAGATAAATATAACAATAATAATGAGCACTAATAAAGCTACTTACGTACCCTACAAAGTTAAAGATATTTCTTTAGCAGCATGGGGAAGAAAAGAAATAGAATTAGCAGAAGCAGAAATGCCTGGGTTAATGTCTTTACGAGAAGAATATAAAGATGAACAACCCTTAAAAGGAGCAAGAATTGCAGGTTGTTTACACATGACCATTCAAACAGCAGTCTTAATTGAAACTTTAATCGCTTTAGGAGCTGAAGTTACCTGGAGCTCTTGTAATATTTTTTCTACTCAAGACCAGGCAGCAGCAGCAATTGCAGACGCAGGAATTGAAGTCTATGCCTGGAAAGGAATGAATGAAGAAGAATTTGACTGGTGTATAGAGCAAACCTTATTTTTTGGAGAAGATAAAAAACCATTAAATATGATTTTAGATGATGGTGGAGATTTAACCAATATGGTGTTAGATCGCTATCCAGAATTGGTTTCTGGAATTAATGGATTGTCTGAAGAAACAACAACAGGAGTACATAGATTATATGAAAGAATGCATGCAGGGACGTTGCCAATTCCTGCCATTAATATTAATGATTCTGTAACCAAGTCTAAATTTGACAACAAATACGGATGTAAAGAATCTGCAGTAGATGCCATAAGAAGAGCTACAGATATCATGTTAGCGGGTAAAAGAGTTGTGGTATGTGGGTATGGAGATGTAGGAAAAGGAACTGCTGCCTCTTTTAAAGGAGCGGGTTCTATTGTAACAGTTACAGAAATAGACCCTATTTGTGCTTTACAGGCAGCAATGGATGGTTTTGAAGTGAAACGTTTAGAAACTGTGATGGGAAATGCAGATATCATTATTACAACCACAGGAAATAAAGACATTGTTACAGGAACCCATTTTTCATCTTTAAAAGATAAAACCATAGTTTGTAATATTGGTCATTTTGATAATGAATTAGACATGGCTTGGTTAAATGAAAATTATGGTGATACCAAGGTTGAGATTAAGCCTCAAGTAGACAAATATACCATCAATGGAAAAGACGTTATTATTTTAGCAGAGGGGCGTTTGGTAAATTTAGGGTGCGCAACAGGGCATCCAAGTTTTGTAATGAGTAATTCATTTACCAATCAAACGTTGGCTCAGATAGAACTTTGGACAAATATTGCAGCCTACAAGAATGAAGTATACATGTTGCCAAAGCATTTAGACGAAAAAGTAGCGAAATTACACTTAGCTAAAATTGGTGTAGAACTTACAGAGTTGCGTTCAGATCAAGCAGATTATATAGGTGTAAAACAAGAAGGTCCTTTTAAACCTGAGTACTATAGATACTAAAAAATGTATTCTTTTACATAAAAAAAACCTCTCCATATGGTGAGGTTTTTTATCTTTAGCATTTAATACTATTTATGGCGTTTTCAAAAAAGATAGGCTTACTCTTAGCTCCCATACTATTTTTTATAGTTCTAAACCTTCCTTTTCATCTGGTTTCTGAAACTGGAGATGCCGTAATTGCTGTTGCTATTTGGATGGTGATTTGGTGGATTACCGAAGCTGTTCATATTGCAGTTACTGCGTTGTTACCTCTTATATTATTTCCATTATTAAAAGTAATGCCCATTGCAGACGTAGGGGCCAATTATGGAAGTCCTATCATCTTTCTATTTTTTGGGGGTTTTGTATTAGCTCTAGCCCTAGAAAAAGTAAACCTTCATAAAAGAATTGCACTTACCATTATAAAAATGACGGGTACAACACCCAATAAAGTTGTTCTTGGGTTTATGATTGCTACCGCATTTATGAGTATGTGGATTAGCAATACCGCAAGTACTGTTGTGATGTTACCCATAGCCATTTCTGTGATTAAATTACTTATAGATGACCAAGACGGGTTTACCAAAGGAGACAAAAATTTTGCCTTAAGTGTGATGCTTGGTATTGCTTTTTCTGCTAATGCTGGAGGTATTGCAACGGTAATCGGAACGCCACCAAATTCTGTATTAATAGGCTTATTAGAAAGTGAATACAATACACAAATTTCTTTTTTAAAATGGATGACCATGGGATTACCATTTTCAATCATCATGGTGAGTTTGTGTTATGTGGTATTGGTAAAAATCATGTTTCCTTGCAATGATATTCAGTTTTCGGCTTCAGCAAATGTAATTTCTAGCGAATTAAAAAGCTTAGGAGCTATTTCTAAAGAAGAGAAAAGAGTGCTTACTGTTTTTGCAGTCACTGTTTTTTTATGGATCTCTAGAACCCTTATAAATTATATTTTTCCAGGGCTTCAACTATCAGATACCATTATTAGTTTGGTAGGGGCTGTTTCCTTATTTGCCATTCCGTTAAGCTTTACAAAAGGAAATTTTATATTGCATTGGAATGATACTAGTAAGCTAGCTTGGGGTATTTTATTACTTTTTGGAGGAGGTTTAGCCTTAGCCAAAGGAATGGCTACCAGTGGTTTGGTAGCTATGATTACAGAAAGTATTCAAAACGGTGGTTTTAGCCCCTTAATTGTGGTGAGTTTGCTTATTGTTTTAATGCTCTTTATGACAGAACTTATGAGCAACGTTGCCCTGGTTGCCGTGCTGGCTCCAGTGGTTGCTGGTATCGCTATTGGTTTAAACATTCCTATTTTAAATGTATTGATTCCTGTAACCATGGCAAGTAGTTGTGCCTTTATGCTGCCCATGGCCACTCCGCCAAATGCCATTGTATTTGCCAGCGGTTATGTAAAAGTGAGTGAAATGGTACGTGCTGGAGTACTTTTAAATCTCTTAGCTGTAGGCTTACTTATTTTGTATTATATCTTTGTAATTCCAGTTATTTTTTAAAGTCACAAACAAGAATCAATTCCTCAATAAACTAAAATTACCTGATCGCGTTCTTAGCTTTCCATTTACATCTACCAATTCGGCATAAAACCAATAATTATTTGATGTAAGTATTTTACCATTGTAAGTTCCATTCCATCCGATATCATCGATATTGTGTTTGGAAATTAATTTTCCATATCTATTAAAAATACTAACATTACCACTCTGATAAAAATTTCTACTGATCCCTTTGATTTTCCAATAATCATTTATTCCATCTTCATTGGGGGTGAAAAACTTTGGAAAACTAAGAAGAGATACATCAAAAGAAACAGCACCACAACCCTTAATATCATTAACTACTAGCGTATAAACACCACCCTCTAAATTATCAAAAAAAGGAGTATTTTGATAATCGCTAATAATAGTTGAATTATCATCTAATAATTGAAATTCATAGGCTCCTAATCCTAAATTACTGGTATTGACTTTAATACTGTTATTGTTTGTATCGTCGATTACTTCAATGTCATCTATGGTGATCATGGCTTTAGATGATTCCTCTATAATAATTTCTTTTTCAATAGAGGTGCATCCAAAAATTGAAGTAGCAAATACTTTATAAACTCCACCTCGAGTTAGAGTAACATCAGAAAAACTGCTTATGATAGTATTATTTTCATCTTTCCACGTATAGCTATGATATCCATTTGGATTTTCGATAGCAATAGTTAATTCTGGAGTATTAGTCATACAAATCGTTGCTTTTTCAGCCAAGTCAAAAGTAGGTTTATCTCTAACTCTAAAATCTATAGTTGTTTCTTCGTAGCAGACGTCATAATTGGGATTCTCCAACCGAACACTAATGGTCTGAGAAGTGGTGTAAAATGGATTAGGCAAAGGACTAGGTAATGCATTATTATTTCCATCATAGTACTTAACAATCAAATCTGTTTGAACACCTAAAATGGTAGTTTCTATAGTTGAGGTATCAAAGCCTACAACGCCATCTAAATCATCATCACAAACTTCTTGCACAGGAACTTGATTAGCCAAAGGAACACTATTTACAATAAACTCAATTTGTGTTTCATCATAACATTGACCATCAGGATCTTGAGAATTACTATTGGTAATTCTAGCTGTTATGGTTTGTGATGCAGATGCAAAAGGATTTGGTAAAGGACTTGGTAAGGGGTTCCCACTTTCATCATAATAACTGACCTCTACACCAGTTTGGTTGCCTATAATGGTGTTTTGAATAGTTGAAGAATTAAACATAAATAGTCCATCCCTATCATTATCGCATTCAGGGGCAAAAGTTACTGTATTTGCGATGGGAACTCTATCTACATTCAAGGTAATATGAGGTCCTAAACCCAAACAATCATTATTTACAGCACTATCAACACGTATATATATTGTTTGCTGAGTTGGTGAATTGGTGTTTTGATAATTAGAAATATTTGTAATTTCATTTACTTCTGCTAAAGCATCTGCTTCACTTTCATAATAATTAATAATGAGTTGCTGGCCGGGAGGAAATAAATCAAATACTTCTTGGGTTACAGAACTAAAATTAAATGTTGCAATTCCATCTGTTGAAAAAAGTCCATCATCACACTCATGGAAAGATTTTTTAAAGCTCAGTGGAATTTCTGTTGTAGAGACTATTAATTGAATTTTACTTATACTAAAACAACCATTTGTATCTTCAACTCTTGCCCAAATAACATCATTACTTACAAGTTCATTCGAGTAGGATGTTGTATTCTGAATAGAATTAAGATCATTATTTTCTGCCAAGATTCTTTCCTCAAAAAATGTAATGGTATAATTTTCTGGGTTAGCAATTATTTTTGACTTTACTTCCTCCAAATTAAAGAAGCTAAACCCATTGATATCTGAATTATCACATTGTTTTAAGGAAACAGTCTCATTAATTATTGGAGCTTCAAAAATTTCGATCTCTTTGGTTATTGTATAGCTGGTTCCATTGATATGCTTAACATTCGCTGAAACTTGGTATATCCCTGGAGCAGTAAATTGATGGTTGGTATTTATCGTTGTTGAAGCGTTATTTACACCAGAATCAGGATCATCAAAATTCCAAATTACAGTATCAATTTCTGATGGATTAGTGAGACTCAAGTCATTTGAAAAATTAATACAATTATTTGAATTTACAATTTGAAAGGGTAAGATGGATCCTATATCTCCATTAACAGTAATGTAAAAATTAGGAGGTTCTGAAGCTATATCGGCCATAGTTGTATAGTTGTTAGACCCTCCTACACCTCTGTACCAGGAGGAATCGGTAGTTTCCTCTGTTCCAGCTACAAAAGCTAGTGCAGATCCATAATCAATTCCTTTATGCACTTCAACTAAAATCATTGTTACATCTGAAGGAATTACAACAGGGGTTTCAAAATCTAACATGACGATATAGGCAGTATCATCTGTATGAGAAAAATAAGGAACTGGTTTTGATTGACTACTACCAATTAAGTCACTTTCTGAAAATGAGGCAGGAAAATCTTCATCGATTTCGTAAATATTGAATTGAATGGTTGGAGACCAACCAGACATGCTTATGCCAACTTGCCCTTTATTGATAATCAATTCTTCGTTTTCTCCAATATTAAAATCTTCCAATACAAATTTTCTTGCCCAGTACTGATAACAGCTAGAACAAGAAAACATTATGGTTTTTTTTACATCATCACCCACATTATGCGATAAAAATAAATGATCACTAGAATTGATAATACTCAATTTTTCACCAGTAACATTGATGTAAAAATTAGCATCTAGAACAGGGTTATCTAAATCTTCAGTAGGGGTCCATTGATAAACTCCGTTACACCTTGTTACATATGAAGTGTCATTGTCTTCCTCGGTTCCTGCAATTATAACTCTATTAAAATCAGGATTATAGATATCCTCCCCTTGATATACTGTAACTAAAATTTTTTCAACACCGGAAGGAACTACAAGGGGTTGAAAAAATTCAATTTCAACAATTTGAGGAGTATCTCCAATTTCAGGAGCTATAGCACCCCCTCCAACACCAACTTTTTGAAGATCCCAATTAGGATATTCTGAATTTACGCTGTAAATATTCATATAAATTCTAGCTCCTTCATAAGAATTACTTATTGCTACCTGCCCAGATCTAATAATAAGTTGTTCAGTAGTAGAGACACCAAATTCAGACAAGGTAAATATTCTTCCCCAAGACTCTTGGTCTTCACAAGGCTCCCAGCCGGTATTTATTGGGGTTGAACCTATATTGTGTGTAAGGGTTATTTGAGCATGGATTAAAAAAGGAAAAATCAAACAAAATAGTAATGAAAGAAATTGTATCCTGAGGGGCTTATTTTTCATAGATTCCAAAAATACTAAAAAATTTAACCCAACCAACCCTCTCTGTCTAAACTTCGGTATTGTATAGCTTCTGCTATGTGTGATGGTGTTATATCCTCTGATGCATCTAAATCTGCAATGGTTCTAGATACTTTTAAAATTCTGTCATAGGCTCTTGCTGAAAGATTTAATTTTTCCATGGCTGTTTTTAATAAAGACAAACTATCTGCAGATAGCTTGCAAAATTCACGGATGTGTTTTACGTTCATTTGTGCATTATAGTGCACATTTTTAAACCCTTTAAAACGCAGTGTTTGCAACTCTCTCGCCGCAGTAACTCGTTTTCTAATGGCTACTGAAGATTCTCCTTTACGTTCTTCTGAGAGTTTCTCAAAAGGAACTGGGGTTACTTCTATATGAATGTCTATTCTATCTAATAATGGCCCAGAAATTCTTCCCAAATAACGCTGCATTTCTTGAGGCGAACTTGCCAAGGGGTTGTTTCCATCATTAAAAAAACCAGAAGGGCTTGGATTCATACTGGCCACCAACATAAAACTACTAGGGTAGGTAATCGTAAAACGTGCCCTAGAGATGGTTACCTCTCTATCTTCTAAGGGTTGCCTCATTACTTCTAAAACCGTACGCTTAAACTCTGGGAGTTCATCTAAAAACAACACGCCATTATGAGATAAAGAGATCTCTCCGGGTTGAGGGTATTGTCCGCCGCCAACCAAAGCTACATCCGATATGGTATGATGTGGGGCTCTAAATGGCCGTTCATATAACAACCCATGATCTTTTGTTTTACCCACTACAGAATGAATTTTGGTAGTTTCTAAAGCTTCCTCTAAAGACATGGGTGGTAAAATAGAAGGCAATCTTTTTGCCAACATGGTTTTACCAGATCCAGGTGGGCCAATGAGAATAATATTATGCCCTCCGGCTGCGGCAATTTCCATGCACCGCTTAATAGATTCTTGCCCTTTTACTTCAGAAAAGTCAAATTCAGGGAGCGCTAAATTTTTATAAAACTCGGCTTTGGTATCTACCTTGGTAGGTGCTATCTTTTTTTTGCCATTAAAATGCTCAATAACTTCCATGATGTTTTCTACACCCAATACCTCTAGGCCTTCAACAATGGCTGCTTCTCTAGCATTTTTTTGAGGAAGAATAAAGGAGGAAAACCCTTCTTCTTTGGCTTTAATAGCAATAGGTAAAGCTCCTTTTATGGGTTGTACATTGCCATCTAAAGACAATTCTCCCATGATCATATATTGTGCTAAATCTGTAAAAGCTATTTGCTTGGAGGCTGCTAAAATACCCATGGCTAAGGTTAAATCATAGGCAGCTCCTTCTTTGCGAAGGTCTGCAGGCGCCATGTTAATGGTTATTTTCTTTCCAGGTAATTTAAAGTTGTTGTTGTTAAGTGCTGCAGAAATACGGTAACTACTTTCACGTACTGCATTGTCTGGCAAACCCACTAAATGATAGCCTATTCCTTTGTCTATGTTTACTTCTACTGTTATGGTGGTAGCTTCTATGCCAAAGACGGCAGAGCCATATACTTTTTCTAACATTTTTTTCTTTAAATGTACTCAATAATTTTACTAAAAAAAGAATTTAGGAACTGTTTTCATTGAATAAGCTAAAGTCTCCCCTAAAATTGGGAGGCCTTTATTTTACTATATTTGGGGATTGTTTGGCAAGTATAATTTTCTCAATTTTATGTTCAATTTAAATAATAAGAAATGATTCATAAAAAGTTATTGGCTACTCTAATTACAGCATTACTTTTTATTTCTTGCGAAAATGAGATAAAAATTGAAGGCAAATGGTATGTCGTTCAATCTCAAAGTGAAAAAGGGACATTAAAAAAATCAAGTAATAAATGGATAGAATTCTACTCAAATGGTACACTAATTGGTGGAAAAAAAGGAGAATCTGAAATTAAAAAAGGAATTTGGGTATATGATTCAATACATAATAAATTAATTATAGATTCTAAGAAGAGATATGGTGGTGAAGGAATTTATACTCTAGAGAAATTGAGTAAAAAAGAAATGATTTTGGTTAATGATACTTTAAAAATTTACTTTAAAAAATGAAAATAGAGTAATTTAAAAAGCCTAACGAAAAAAATTAGATATTTCATTGTACTAAAAATCATAAAAGCCTAAAATATAACCATAATGCTAAAAAAGTATTTTAAAAATGTATGGACATTAGAGTGGAAAAATGAAGTACCTTTTCTAAAAAAACTTCTTATAATGTTTATTTTATTAAGTCCTTTCTTATTATTTGTAATTTACATGACTCTCACTTTAAAATTGTATAAATTACAAACACCTTAAGCAGAGTTTCTACTGGCATTAATATTACCAAACAAAGAGCGTGTGACCATTTTTTGATATACTTCCAAGTCTTTGTTTGAAACTTTTTTACTGGCTAGAATTTCTTGAATCTTTTTTAAAGCATATTGTTGAATGGTGAGCAATGGCAATACTATATCTTCACGTATTTCTATGGAGGCTTTACCATCTGGATAGTTTTCCATGAGCTCTGTATGATCTGCTATTTTTAGCAACAAGCGTTTGGTAGTTTTGTATTCTTCGTAAATAAGTTTCCAGAATTCACCAAATTCTTTGTCTTCTGCCATGTAAGCGGTGAGTTCAAAAAACGATTTTGTTAAACTCATCACACTATTTTCTAAGAGTGTTTTTAGAAAGTCTGAGTGGTTGTAAAAATCGATAAGCTTATCAAACTCTCCGTTGTCTTCATACTTTTTTAAGGCAGTTCCTACCCCATAAAATCCTGGAACATTTTGCTTTAACTGGCTCCAACTCCCCACAAAAGGAATGGCTCTTAAATCTGAAAAATCTAGGGTGTCAGATTGTGAGCGTTTACTAGGTCTACTTCCAATATTGGTTTTGGCATAGTATTGCAACGTACTCATTTTTTCTAAATATGGTAAAAACTTCTCATGGTTTTTAAAGGCCACATAGGTTTCATAACTGGTGTTAGCAATGTCATTCATTATTACACGATGTGCATCACTTAATTGATCTTTTTGAAAAACTTCGTTTTTAATTCCAGAACTCAATAATTGTTCTAGATTAAACTGAGAAGAACTTATGGTTCCAAAATTAGAACTAATGGTTTGCCCTTGTATGGTGAGCTGTATTTCTTTGTCTTCTATGGTAGGGCCTAAAGAAGCGTAAAACTGATGTGTTTTTCCTCCTCCACGAGCTGGTGGTCCACCACGTCCATCAAAGAAAATAACTTCAATACCAAATTCTCTAGAAATAGCAGTAAGTTCTTCTTTGGCTTTAAAAATAGACCAATTGGCCATTAAATAACCACCATCTTTAGTACCGTCTGAAAAACCAAGCATAATGGTTTGCTTGTCTTTTCGTTGGCTTACATGATTTCTGTACGCTGTAGTAGAATACAATGTTCTCATTACTGAGGCCGCATTTTGTAAATCGTCTACGGTTTCAAAAAGAGGAATTACATCTACTGGCAATACATCACCAAAGCCAGAAAGGTTAAGCATGGCAAAGGTTTGCATTACATTTAAGGCAGTTTGATTATTGCTAATAATGTATCTATTGGCACCACGTTTTCCATTTCTGTATTGTATTTCTTTGATGGCTTGTATAGATTTTAATGTTTTGACCAACATCTCATCTGAAAAAATGCTTGGATCTATATTTCCTTTCATTTTTGATAGCACAGCTACTTGCTTCTTTTCTGATAATGTTAAGTAGTTTTCTGGAAAGGTAGTGTCTTTGGCATCTAGTAATTCTTGCACCATATTGGTAAATGCGTTATGATGCACTCTGCTATCTTGTCTAATGTCTAGAGTGGCAAAATGAAAGCCAAAAATAGACACCTTATGAATTAAATCATCTAACTCTTCCAAAAACAATGATTTGTGTTCTTCAACAAGAATTTCACGTGCTTTATTTAATTCTTCAAGAAGAATTTTTGATGAAAAGTTAACAACCTTATAGCTTTTTGTAATGTGTTTATTTAGTCTTTTTTCTACTCTAATTAAGATCTCTTCTATTCCTTTAAAGGTAAGTCTCCTTCTTAATTTTCTGATGTCTCTGTGGTAGTTTTTAAGAATCGTCTGGCGCAATCTTTCGGCTACTTTCAGCGTAATTTCTGTGGTAACAAAAGGGTTTCCATCTCTGTCACCTCCTGGCCAAAAACCAAGATCTATAATTTCATTGTCTAAAACCTCACCATCGTACACATGTTGTTGTACAAAATTATAGATTGTACTTACAGAATGGTACAAGACATTTTCTAGATACCAAATAAGGCTTACAGCCTCATCATATGGGGTTGGTTTTTGTTTTTTGAAAAAGGGAGTTTTCCCCAATTGAGCCAACAAGTTTTTGATAAGCAATAAATCATCATTTTGTATGGCTTTGTCTAAATCTGTTATAATTCCTAAAACATTGCCAGGATAAAACTGAGTAGGATGCGCTGTAAGTACAATACGAACTTTAAATTCTTTAAGATATTTTTGTAGTTCTTCCTTTTTGTTTTGAGAGAAGGCAGCTTCTTTAGAACTGGTTAAGGTTCCTATACCATCCATATTGTTTACATTTTCAAATTCTGCATCTTCAATAGCATCAAACAACACAATTTGTCGCTCTATATACTGTATAAAACGAAATAATAAATGAATTTTTTCTTCTTCAGTAGGGTTTTCTTGGTATTTTTTAAAAAAATAATCTACGATTTGTGTGGGGTTTTCACCAAGTGAGAATCCCTTTTTACACACGTCGTGAAATAGCGGTAATAACACTCCAGTATTGCTAATAGAATCAAAAGGTAAGGTCATAAATATACTGTTGTATATTTGGTATTTTGAGACTACATTATCATTAAATTTAGAGAGATTCAGTGCGCTAGACATAGGTAAATAATTGAAATGTGAAATTACAAAAAAACCCAATTTAGTATTGATTTCAATGGGTTTTTCTACGAAAACGATGTAAAAAACAGGGTGTTATTTTTCTTTGGGCATCCAACGATTCATGGAATATCCAAAAAGAAGACCACCCAACATCCACAAAGGAAATGCAATACCTATTTTTTTTAGAGTGATGTCTTCATCATTAAAATAAGGAAAAATAAACGTTAGTAGAATAAACATTCCGAACCCCCAAGGTAGGCCGATCTTAAGAATTTGTTTAAGCTTATTTGACATTCTTAAAATTTATAATTCCTTCTTTCAACCAAGCGAGGTAGGTATCTATATCTGTATATTGTTCAGCCCTATTTAGTAGTTCAAATTCTGAAGTTAGTTGCACATAGTAGGGTTGTGAGGCTGTTTTGAAATTTACTGTTTGAAAGGTAGCCCACTTGTCTCCTACAGTTGTAATCTCTTTTAATTGTCCGTTGGCTCGCTTAAAGTTAAATTGGGCAGTTTCAGGTAATTCCTTTCTGTCATCTACATACAAAGAAATTAAAATATAGTCTTCTTTTAGTAGTTTGTAAATGGCAGGGTTACTCCATACATTTTCTTCTACCTTTCTGCAATTAACACAGGCCCAACCTGTAAAATCTAATAAGATGGGTTTGTTTGCTGCTTTTGCTGCTGCCAGTCCTTCATCAAAATCTTTATAGCAGTTTAAGCCTAAAGGGCAATCATTTTCTTGTTCGTAAATACTGTAAAATTGAGGAGGTGGAAAACCGCTTAATAAACTTAAATTCCAACTTGGAGTTTTAAAGGTCCCCGGAATAAGATAGATGACAAATGCAAAAACTAAGATTCCAAAAGACCCTCTAGAGAATGAGATTTTTTTATCGGTAGTGTCGTGTGGGAAGCGTATCTTTTTTAAGATATAAAGTGCCAATCCAATAAAAATAACAATCCATATGCCAATAAATACCTCACGTTTTAAGAGATCCCAATGAGCAACCAGATCGGCATTAGATAAGAACTTAAAAGCAAAAGCCAATTCTAAAAACCCAAGAATAACTTTGGTTGTATTTAACCAACCTCCTGAGCTAGGGATTGACTTTAGCCAATTTGGGAATAAGGCAAATAAGGTAAAGGGTAGTGCTAAGGCCATTCCAAAACCAGTCATTCCAGCACTCAATTGCATGGCTCCACCATCTGAAGTTAAAGAACCTGCCAATAGAGACCCTAAAATAGGACCCGTACAAGAGAATGAGACTATAGCCAAGGTTAAGGCCATAAAGAAAATACCAATAAACCCACCAACGTTTGAAGCAGTATCCATTTTATCTCCCCAAGAACTTGGTAAGGTAATTTCATAATATCCAAAGAAAGAAAAGGCAAAGAAAACTAAGATGGCAAAAAAGAAACTATTTAACCATACATTGGTTGAGATGGTGTTTAAAATTTCTGGATTTACACTATCTAAAAAGTGGAAGGGAAGACTTAACAATAGGTAAATAACAACAATACATAAACCGTATAGGATAGCATTGCTAATTCCCTTGGCTTTGGCTTGAGATTGTTTGGTAAAGAATGATACCGTTAAGGGAATCATTGGAAATACACATGGGGTTAACAAGGCTAATAAACCTCCAATAAATCCCAATAAAAAAATGGCAAATAAGCCTTCTTTTTGTTGTTTTCCGTCTGCATCTTGTTCTAAAAGCCCCTTGTTCTTTAACGGAAGTATTAATTGCTCAGAGAGTAGTTTGCTTTTCTCATCGAGTTCAACCTCTGCGGTAACGATCGCTTTTCCATCTAAAGAAAAGCTAAAGTCTTCTTCAATTTGGATACAAACCTCTTTACATACCTGTGCAAAAAATGTTAACGTAACATTGGTGATATCTGTATTGGTAAGTTGTATTCGTTGGGTAATAATGGCTTTTTCTTTAAAGAAAATCTCCTCTTTTTCCCATACATCACTGTATTCTTTATAGGTCTTGCTTTCTGCTGCTTTGCCAACTAGCTGAAACCCTGTAGCGTTTTTAGCAGCCGAAATTTCCATGGGCAGCGAAGCATCTTCTGGATTGTATTGAGAATACAAATGCCATTGGTTTAAAATCTTAACTGTAAAAATTAAATCGTAGGTGTCTTCTGATACTTTCTCAACAGATGTTGAAAAAACAGCAGGATTATTTTCTGTTTGAGCAAAACTGTTGAGGGCAAAAAATAGTACAAAAAGGATTCCTAATTTTTTCATCATAGATACGATATTTTCAATCGATTTTTACTTGTTTTGTTTGCCAGATATCGTCGATCTTGTCTGAGCCCAATTACCCAAATAATATGGTCTTTTGCATCTGCAAGGATCCAAATTTTTTCTTTGTCGAGCAAAGATAATTTATTGTCTTTAAAAAGTTGACTTATTTTTTTACTACCTATCATTCCAGTTGGATACATGGCATCTCCATGATGCCATTTTTTTAGAGATAACGGATAATTAACCAAATCCTTATCAATAATTATTTGCTCCTTGTTTTTAGACGTATAATCATCTGTGTTTTGAATGGTAAGCTTAATAGGATTTGTAATTTCTGATACTTTCTGGTCTATCAGAATGGGGCCTTTTATAGATTGACTTTTATTGATGGTTGTTAGTATTAGAAAATTCCTATCTTTTAATAACCGATGGGTGTCAGAAAATACTTGTTTGCCTGGTTGCGCAGAAATTAAATCAACAATGTCATTCCAAGCAGTAAACCCATATGCTTGCAAAAGTTGATATAGATACGCTTTCTTGTTTGAAAACTTCTCAATTTCTTTACAACTTATTTTCAGTACATCATTTTTATAAGAAACAACGTTGGCAGTAATATTTTTTACAGCGTCATTAATAATGGACTGACTTTCATTTAAATATTCTATGGTGTTTTGAAAACTTTCTAAAACATGTGGATTTAATTCTTTTAAAATAGGAATTACTTTATGGCGTACTTTATTTCTAACATATTTTATGCTAGCATTTGATCTGTCTTCTCTCCAAACAATGCCATTTTTAATGGCAAATAAGGTGATGTCATCTCTAGAAAAAGCCAATAATGGCCTCACAGATTTTTGATTTACAGGAGGAATCCCTGTAAACCCCTCTAAACCACTTCCTCTAGTTAAGTTTATAATAAAAGTTTCTAAATTATCATTGGTATTGTGCGCAGTTAACACATAGTCATATTGGTTTGCATCTAGTAGCTTATAAAACCAAGTATAGCGTAAATCTCTTGCAGCCACCTGAATAGAAACCTTGTTTTTTGTAGCATATTTTTCTGTTTCAAAAGAAGTTGTATACACAGGAGTTTTAAGTGTTTTTGCTAAAGATGTTACAAAGGCTTCATCATCATCACTTTCTTGGCCGCGCAAGTTAAAGTTACAATGGCATAAAGAAAAGTTTAGGTTTAATTGACTGCATAAATGAGCCAGTACAACACTATCTATTCCTCCAGAAATAGCAATAAGTAGTTTGCTGTCCTCTAAAAAAGGAAAGTTTTGATGAAGATGTTGTTTAAATTTCTGTAGCATTGGTGTTACAAAAATATGGAAATTAAAGTTGAGAACTTATCCAGTTTACAACATCTACCAGCATTTCATTTTTGCACAAATCATTGTGTAATTCATGATACCCATTTTCATACAATTTCAGCGTTGCTCTCTTGGCATTTTCAGCAAATTTTTGTGTTCCTCTATAATCGATAATTTTATCACCTGTTCCATGCAGTAATAGTATTGGGATGGTTAGTTGAGATGCATTTTCAATAGCCCATTTTCCAGAATCAATAAACGTTAAAGAGAAGTTAGGACTAATCTTTGAATGTATTAAAGGATCATTTATATACCTATCAACTTCTGTTTTTTCTCGAGAGATATCATTTGGGTTTATCTCATTACCTAGGGTTACAGAAGGTGCAATTTTTTGCAACAACTTGCCTAAGGCTAATTTGATCTTAGGCGGCTCAAAAGCCAATTTTAAAAAGGGGCTTGTGGCAATAATTCCCTGTAAATGAGTTGATTTTTTAAGGGCATAATTAATTACAGCATTTCCACCCATAGAATGCCCATATAAAAAAATAGGGGTATTGGGGAAAAGTTCCTTTGCTTTTTCTATGGTTACAGCAATACTTTCTAATACAGCTTCAAAACTAGGGTTATGACCACGTTTTCCAGTTGTTTTTCCATGTCCAAAATGATCAAAAGCAACCACAGAAAAATCATGTTCATTTAAGGTCTTGGCCACATGCATATAGCGCCCTGAGTATTCACCCATTCCATGTGCCAGAACAACAACTGCTTTTGTGTTTTTTGCTTCCCAATATTGACCAAAAAAAGTGGTATTGTAAATATGAAAATTGAATTCTTTATGAGCCATCAGTAGTTTTTTTTAGCCAAATTCTGATACTTTTACGAAGTGATTCCTCTGGTCTTGGTAAAGGAATGGTTTTACCAAATTGTTTACTTCTTTTAAATTTTGAAAATGTAATTTTTAGTTGTTTCCATACTTCTGGATACATCTTTAAAAAGGTATTAAATAAGAGTTGTTCTGTAGCTTTTTCAGTAAGACTTTTATACACAGCTTCAAATTTCTCTTCTTGATCTGGAATCATAGTTTGTTCGAATTTGTTAAAACAAATTGCATTGCCTTTGCTTTTAATAAGCACTCTTCGTATTCTTTTTCTGGAGAAGATTTTGCTGTTATGGCGCTTCCTACAGAAAATGAAAGATACTTTTTTTCTGCATCATACAAAATACTTCTAATCACTACATTAAAATCGAAATCGCCAGATGGCGTAAAATATCCCACAGTACCTGAATACAAACCTCGTTTGGTTTCCTCTAAGCTTTCAATAATTTTCATGGCAGATATTTTTGGAGCTCCCGTCATACTTCCCATTGGAAAAGTATCTTTAATGACATCGACAAGATGAACATCCTCCTTGATTTCAGAGACTACAGTAGAAATCATTTGATGTACTTGTTTAAAAGAAGATACCTTACATAATTCCTCTACTTGAACACTTCCTTTTTTGGCAGATCTAGATAAATCATTTCTAACTAAATCTACAATCATAATATTTTCTGATCGTTCTTTAGTGTCTTTTGATAAGGCCTTGGCAGCTTTCTGATCTTCTAAACAATCTTCAAAACGTTTGGCGGTTCCTTTAATGGGTTGTGAAATAATCTTAGGCCCTACTTTCTTTAAGTATCTTTCCGGAGATGCACAAAGTAAAAATTGATGATCTATTTTAAAAAATGTGGCAAATGGCGCCTCAGAGATGGTATTTAAATCTTCATAAATATGTAGTGGATTGATACGGGTGTTTTCTGCATAAAATTCCTGACAAAAATTAGCTTCATAAATATCACCTTTATGAATGTGCTCTAGTATTTTGTCTACTTTTTGAT
>OJGP01000075.1_pt1 | contig 20608 bp, 20 predicted proteins | sample 1594701 | NCBI WGS metagenome assembly OJGP01 (sample SAMN05416863, study PRJEB24817) | seawater metagenome | isolation source: Sea water | place: Canada:Atlantic | collected 2013-11 | reverse complement strand
GATCATGCCTAGTCTCGTGGGCTCGGAGATGTGTATAAGAGACAGATCATAAGGTGCTTCTGTATCAGTCAAGGTTGTGGCATCAATAACCACACCTGATTTTTCATCAACTGTTAACGTTACGCCCATCCGCCCTAAAAGTTCTAAGGTAGTTGTAATGTCGTGAAGATGAGGTACGTTACCAATGCGTACCGGCTCTGACGCAAGTAAAGCGCCCATTAAAATAGGTAAGGCAGCATTTTTAGCGCCTGAAATACGAATTTCACCATCAAGTGGCTCGCCACCAGTGATCAGTAATTTATCCATGCAGTCTCAAGTTTAAATGCGCAATCGAGTTATCGTGGCGCAGAAGTCTTTAATGATAGTGCGTGTAAAGCACCTTCGAAGCTATCACCCAATGTGGCATATACCATTTTATGCTGAGAGATGAGTGTTTTCCCCTTAAATGAAGGACTCTCCACAATTGCATCAAAGTGTTGACCATCATCGCCAAGCACTTGAACAGCAGCATCTGGCAAGCCGGCTTCAATTAATTCTTTTATTTTTAATGCATTCATTTTAATTTTCTAGTTATTGAACAGGAAGAAGTTTATCCAAACCACTCGCATCAGCAATAGATAGCATTTGTGATGGAATATTATGGAATACAATTTTTTTATTATTCGTCTTTGCTGTTCTAACCCAGTGAATCAGCAATGCCAATCCAGCACTATCACTGCGTGAGACATCCGCCAAATCTATGTCCAGATCAGTAATAGAAGTAAATAACTCTTCCGTTTCAGTTAAAGCAGCGCCTACTGTTGAGAAGGTTAATTCTCCTGTCATCTTGATAATATTCGTTTCTGCATCAAGTACTATTGAGTATGAATCGTTCATGCCTTCACTTTTTCATTACGGCTGGCTAAACTTTCAATTAATTTGTCCATGCCATCATTACGAATTTGGCTAGAAAACGTTGAACGATAGTTAGTAACTAAACTAATACCATCTATTTTTACATCATATGCTTTCCAGCCAGTATCTTTATTAAGATACATAGATAAAGCCATTGGAATGGAAGGTCCGCCGGGTTGAATGATTTCCATTTTAACTTTAACTTTTTTCTTCTCTAAATCACCTTTAAAAGGTAAAAAACGAATTTCTTCATTGGTATATTCCAACATGGCCGTTGAATAAGTTCGAACTAATAATAAACGGAACTCCTCAGTAAATCGTTGCTTTTGATCTGCCGTTGCCTTACGCCAATTTTTTCCTAAAGCCAGTTTTGCCATCTTATCAAAATCAAAATTAGGCATTAAGATATTTTCTACTAGCTCAAAAATAGCATCTGGATCTTCAGCTAATTTTTCCTCGTTTTCTTTTAATGCGATCAACATCTTTTCTGTCGAACCTTGTACTAAGGTCTGTGGTTCAGAACTATTATCAGCCTTCACTGTTGCTGAAAACAATAAAAATGAAGCGAGTAGTGATAACACTATAAATAGCCGTGACATTATATTATTAACTTTCATTAATCATCGCCTTCCGCTTTACTAAACAAGAATTTTCCTATGACCTGCTCTAAGACTAATGCGGGCTGTGTTAAATCTATGACATCGCCATCTTGCAAAAATTCATCTTCTGCACCCGCTTCTAGGCCGATATATTGTTCGCCTAATAAACCCGCAGTATAAATGCTTGCTGCAGTATCTACCGGAATCATATCGTAATTGCCATATAAATTAATGGTTACATCAGCATTATATGTTTCAGCATTAAGAATAATCGATTCTACTCGTCCAACACGAACACCCGCCATAGTAACTGCTGATCGCACTTTAAGTCCGCCAATATTTTCAAATTCAGCAACGACTTTATAACCGACTTCATCATTAAATTCAGCAAGGTTACTTACTTTCAAAGCCAATACGAATATAGCTGCTATACCCGCAGCAACAAACATCCCAACAGTAATTTCTGTACTTTTATTTTGCATTATTTATTCTTCTCCAAACATCAGCGCGGTTAGCATAAAATCTAACCCTAAAATAGCAAACGCCGAATGCACTACTGTGCGTGTCGTTGCTCGTCCAACCCCTTCAGATGTAGGGGTAGCATCATAACCTTCAAACAGTGCGATCCAGGTAACAACAAAGCCAAACACAATACTTTTAATTACACCATTCAACACATCATCATACCAGTCTGTTTTTACTTGCATTTGTGACCAAAAAGCCCCGTCATCTACACCTAACAATCCATGCCCAACTAAAAACCCACCAAAGATACCTACAGCACTAAATAAAGCTGCTAGTAAAGGCATCGATATGAACCCTGCTAAAAACCGAGGTGCTATGACTCGACGCATTGGATCCACAGCCATCATTTCCATGCCTGATAGCTGTTCTGTACTTTTCATTAAACCTATTTCAGCAGTTAATGCGGAACCTGCTCGACCTGCAAATAACAGAGCACATACAACGGGCCCTAGCTCACGTACTAGTGATAAAGAAACCATGACGCCGAGAGATTCCTCTGCTCCGAAATCAACTAGGGTATTGTACCCTTGAAGTCCTAACACCATACCAACAAATAAACCTGAGATAAGAATTAAGAATACAGACAAGACACCTACCGAAAAAAGCTGTTGAGTTACTAGCGAAAATCGTAGAAATAACTCTGGAACACCTTTTAACGTATCGAATAAAAACAAATGACCTCGACCAAGTCGTTCGAATACGCTTAGTCCCCATCGACCAAGACTACGGATTGCATCAATCATGTTGACACCTTCTGACTAAATAAATCATCTTCTAATGTGTCACCAGGGTAATGGAATGGAACGGGGCCATCTGGCAGGCCTTGCATAAATTGTTGAACCCACTGTGAAGAAGAGCGCTTAAGCTGAACTGGCGAGCCTTTTTCTATGACCTTACCAGCAGATAATAAATATATATAGTCTGCAATTTCAGCTGTTTCTGCCACATCATGTGAAACAATAACACTGGTCAAATCCATGGCATCATTCATTCTGTGAATCAAATTAACCAATGTTCCCATTGAGATAGGATCCTGACCAGTGAATGGTTCATCGTACATAATCATCATTGGGTCTAGTGTCACAGCTCGCGCTAAAGCAACACGTCGTGCCATACCTCCAGATAATTCAGAAGGCATTAAATCTCGTGCATTTCGCAAACCTACTGATTGAAGCTTCATTAATACAAGATCATGAATCATTGATTCTGGTAATTTTGTGTGTTCGCGTAAAGGAAAGGCAACATTATCAAATACCGTCAGATCTGTTAGCAAGGCACCACTTTGGAAAAGCATGCCCATCCGTTTACGTAAAGCATATAAATCAGAGTGAGATAATTTATGTACATTCTGCCCATCAACTTCGATAGTTCCGCGGTCTGGGCGCAATTGTCCGCCAATAAGGCGCAACAAAGTTGTCTTCCCGGTACCACTTGGGCCCATGATTGCGGTTATCTTTCCTTGGTAAATATCAATGTTCACCCCTTCAAAAATGGCTCTATTACCACGATAGAAGTGCAAATCCCTGATTTTGATCAGCGGCACATATTGCTCCAACAAATAAATTTCAAACTAAAAAGGACGTTAATTTTCAGTAATATGGCTGATTATGTCAAATCTGCTTATGGAAAATTCATCGCTACTACGCTAAAGTAGCGCCACCAGTTTCTGGTTGTGGGAACTTCTGGCGGTCATAAAGACTCTTAATGCCTGTAGGTTCTTTACAAAAACACACCGAATTATTACGGAGAGATATATGAAGAAATTTTTACATTTTATTGCTGCAGCTTTAATCGCAGTTCCAATGATATCAATGGCTCATGGCCCAAGTCGCCAACAAGTTAAAGAAACTATCACTATTAATGCAACTCCTGAAAAAGTATGGGCAATGGTAAAAGATTTTGGTAGCTTAGATAAATGGCATCCAGCAGTAGCAAACGTTGAAATGAAGGATGATAAGACACGCGTTTTAACATTAGCATCAGACGGCAGCCCAACTATCACTGAAGAATTACTTAAATCAGATGATGAAAAGATGATGCTAACTTATAAAATCACTGATATGTCAGTTGTTAAAACAATTACATTCAACAGTAAAGATACACCTTACTTCACCCTACCTGTTTCAACTTACAAATCATGGATGACTGTGAAAGCGGTTGATGGCGGCAGTGAAGTACAGTGGAAATCAAAGTTCTACCGTTCATTTATGGATAATCCTCCAGTTCCTGAAGGTCAAAGCGATAAAGATGCTTACAACACAATTAAAGGTGTTATTACAGCAGGCTTAGAAAACTTAAAAGTGATCATGGAAAAATAAATGTCAAAGCAGCTTTGCTTAACATTTAATAAGGCGGTCTTTTACAAGATCGCCTTTTTTCTTGCTTTAAGTTTATCAATCACCGCCTGCCAAACTAAACATCCTCCCTATGCTTACATCACTAACCAACTGAGTGATGACCTGAGCATTATTGATACCAGCACTCAGCTCGTTATTAAAACAATTCCTGTCGGCAACCGACCTGTAGGTATTGCCCTCAATTCAAGTGGCAATAAAGCATTTATTAGTAATTCGGAAGGCCAAGACATTACGGTTATTGATACCACAACAATGCAAGTCATCTCTCATATTCCCGTTGGTGGCGGCCCAGTAGGCATTGCCACAAATAATGATGGTTCGCTGATTTATATTGCTGATTGGTATCTACATAAGATAAGTGTCATTAATAGCGTTAGCACAAAAATAGTTGCCACGTTCATTGTTGGAAAATCGCCTGCAGGAATGGTTGTAGATGAACAAAATAATCGCCTCTATGTGGCTAACCGTGACGATAATACCGTTATGACCATAGATACAAACACATATAAGATACTTAACACTATTTCTGTTGGTACAGCGCCATTTGGCTTAGCTTTATCGCCTGATGGCGGCTCTCTCTACAGTGTCAATGTACGTTCTAGTGATATCAGTGTAATTGATACAAAACAAGCCAAAGTTACTGCAACAATCAACGTTGGAGCATGGCCCTATTGTGCCGTTGTTAGCCCTGATGGTAGCCATGTGTTTGTGACTAATCAAGATGATAGTACGCTATCAGTAATTGATACTAAAAACCCATCAATACTCCATACCATTGATGTTGGAGACTCACCTGAAGGCGTTGATATCACCTCTGACGGTCAATTTGTCTATGTTTCGAATTGGGGCGACGGCACTGTCTCAGTCATTAACACCGATACATTCCAAGTCGAAAAAACCATCAAAACAGGTAAAGGTAGCCGTGCTTTTGGTCGCTTTATTAAATAATGACCCATGTGATATCTATTAGCGCAACATCAGCAGAGCATGAAGAAGTTGCACGTGTACTAGCCGATAAGCTAAATATTAGCTTTGCTGCTTTAATTGACGATCAGCTTCAACTAGTTATCACTTCTGAACATATTGAAATTCGAACGCCCGATCTTGGTAACCCAATATTTATTGACTTTACAATAGGTAAAAATGCTCACCGTCGACAATTCGGAGGTGGTCGAGGCCAGCCCCTGGCTAAAGCAATTGGGCTCAAAAAAGGCGCTTCACCATCCGTTATCGATGCTACTGCAGGCTTTGGTCGCGATGCATTTGTACTCGCAAATCTAGGTTGTAGCGTACATTTAATAGAGCGTAATCCTTTCATTGCCACATTGCTTAATGATGCTATCAACAGAGCTAGTGAAAACTCTGATCTCAGTGATGTTATTGCTCGTATGTCATTTACTAATCAAGATACTATTGAGCTATTAACCCAACTCAAAGAACCGGCTTATCCTGATGTTATCTATATGGATCCGATGTATCCAAGTAGAGAGAAGTCAGCCCTTGTCAAAAAAGATATGCGACTGCTTCACCAATTAGCAGGCCCAGACACAGATAGTAAAGACTTACTTAGTATTGCTAAGCAGAGAGCAAAAAAAAGAGTTGTTGTTAAACGGCCAAAGTTAGCAGACTTTGTAGGCGGACAAAAACCATCCACCACGATTGAAAGCAAAAACACCCGCTACGACGTATATGTAATTTAGTTAAACGACGTTTACTTAGCTTGCTGATCTAATGCCTTGAGACGTTGTAATTTTTCAGCTATTTTAATCTCTAAGCCTCGGTTCACCGGCTTATAATATTGTCGCTGCCCCATTGCATCCGGAAAGTAATTTTCACCAGCAGCATAGGCGTCTGGCTCATCATGAGCATAACGATAGCCTTTCTTATACCCCAGTTCTTTCATTAATTTGGTCGGTGCATTGCGTAAATGAATAGGTACTTCTGCTGAACCTTGACTACGTACTTCAGCCATTGCTGCATTAAACGCCATATAAACAGCATTACTCTTAGGTGCGGAGGCTAAATAAAGCACAGCTTGAGCAATACCTAGCTCTCCCTCTGCTTTACCTAATTTCTCATAGCTTTCCCATGCATCGAGTGCAATTCGTAAACCTCGAGGATCCGCATTGCCAATATCTTCTGAAGCCATTCTGACAATACGTCGCATCAAATACACAGGGTCACAGCCCCCATCAAGCATTCGGCATAACCAATATAATGCCGCATCGGGTGCCGAACCACGTACGGCTTTATGTAATGCTGATATTTGATCGTAAAAAGCTTCGCCACCTTTATCAAAACGACGTAGCGTTCCAGATAGCACCTCTGCTAAATCAGTCGCTTCAATAGCCTTTTGACCTTTACTATCAGCCAAGTCGATCGCTATTTCTAATAGATTTAAAACTCTACGACCATCACCATCAACTGCTTCAGACAAATCATCACGTAAGTTTTCTGCTAATTCAATACCACGCTCTGCAAGGCCAAATTTAGCATCATTCATGGCACGATCAACTATTTGGCGTAAGTCCTTACTTCCTAGTGACTGCAAGACATATACTCGGGCTCGAGATAATAAGGCATTATTAAGTTCAAAGGATGGGTTTTCGGTCGTTGCACCAATAAAGGTAAAGGTGCCATCTTCTACAAACGGTAAAAATGCATCTTGCTGTGACTTATTAAAACGATGAACCTCATCGACAAATAACATAGTACGACGACTTTGTTCTTTCTGCAGTTGTTGCGCTCTAGCCACGGCAGCGCGGACCTCTTTTACACCAGCTAATACGGCGGAGATTGTAATGAACTCCATATCACAATAGCCTGCGATCAATTTCCCTAGCGTTGTTTTACCAGTACCAGGTGGTCCCCAGAAAATCATTGAGTGCGGATGACCAGATGAAATGGCTTGTCGCAATGGTTTTCCTTCCGCTAATAAATGCTTTTGACCAATATAATCATCTAAGGATGTTGGCCGCATTCGATCAGCTAGAGGTCTTCCTGCTAAATCATCAATATTGTCAAACAAGCTCACTGAGCAATATCACCCACGACATCAACACCATCTGGCGCGATAAACACGAACATATCTGGTGGCATGATTGGGTTTTCAACAGTTTGTGTAAAAACGAGACGTGTTTGTTGATCAAAACTATCTTTCATAATCATCTGCCTCAAACTCTGCTGATCAAATGCAAGTGTTACTGTTTGAAAGTTGGACTCTGTATCCTTTGGTGTCAACTCCACCCAAGCAAGCCCATCTTCAGATGGTAGCTCGTTAAGTAAGTACTTATCTTCAGGTAAGCTATCTCCAGACAATAATGTTGCCGGCGTATCAGCTAGGGCTTCTTGTTGGGGCGTTACTGAGACTTGTTCTAAGTCGACATCATAAAACCAAATATTTTTCCCGTCTGCCACAATCACCTGTGGATAAGGTTGCTTATAATTCCAACGAAACTTGCCTGGTCTTTCAAGGATAAATAAGCCTTCTGCTTTTTCCATAACTTGTCCTCGCGAATCAAGCACTGTTTGAGTGAACTTTGCTTGGAAGGTCGTCACTGTTTTTACAAAGGTATTGAGCCGTTCTGTGGCAGAAGTAACAGCCATACTAGGCAATGATAGGCTTATCAGCATAATAGCCAAGGTTCGAGTTAATAGTGATTTAAGTTTCATACAAGGTTCCAGTTTTCCATTGAGTATGTTTAACTCAGGGTTAGGCTTTGACTCATTATGTAGGGAAATGTTTCACAAGACTTACTTTGCTTCACAAGTATGAACGAATTAATCATCTCGTGGTGGTGGTGCTAATACTTCACGGCTACCATTGCTTTGCATGCCCGATACAATGCCTGCAGCTTCCATCGCTTCAACAATTCTTGCTGCGCGATTATAACCAACCTTTAATCGACGCTGTACACCAGACACTGATGCTCGCTGACTTTCTGTAACAATCTGCACTGCTTGGTCATACAAAGCATCTTTTTCGCCATCACTTGCATCAGCGATTCCAACGCCTTCACTACCATCTTCACTTGGTAGCTCTTGAGTTATTTCTTCTAAGTAGTTCGGTGCAGCATTTTTCTTCAAAAAATTAACTACTTCATGCACTTCATGATCATCTACAAAGGCACCATGTACACGTTCAGGAATACCTGTGCCCGGTGCTAGATAAAGCATGTCACCCTGCCCCAATAATTGCTCGGCACCCATTTGATCTAAGATTGTTCGAGAATCAATTCGTGACGATACTTGGAATGACATTCTTGTTGGTATATTAGCTTTAATCAAGCCGGTAATAACATCAACTGATGGTCGTTGCGTAGCGAGAATGAGGTGGATTCCAGATGCCCGCGCTTTTTGAGCCAAGCGAGCGATAAGCTCTTCAACTTGCTTACCAACCACCATCATCATATCGGCTAGCTCATCAATAATGACCACGATAAATGGCAATGGTACTAAGGTTTCTGGTGGCTCACCATCCACTAGGTCAACGGTTGGATCAACAATGGGTTCGCCACGATCAATCGCATCTTGAACCTTTTTATTAAAACCAGCGATATTACGCACACCCATCGCCGCCATAAGGGGATAACGTCTTTCCATTTCAGCCACACACCAGCGAAGTGCGTTGGCGGCTTCTTTCATATCAGTAACAACAGGGGTTAATAAATGAGGAATATCTTCGTAAATTGATAATTCCAACATTTTAGGGTCAACCATAATCATTCGAACTTGTTCAGGTGTTGATTTATAGAGCAAACTCAAAATCATTGCATTCACAGCAACAGATTTACCCGATCCTGTCGTACCAGCAACGAGTAAATGGGGCATTTTTTCTAAATTGACCGATACAGGGCGGCCAGCAATGTCCTTACCCAATGCCATCATTAACGGTGCTTTACTATTTTCATATTCAGAGGAGCCTAAAATTTCACGTAATCGAACAATATCGCGATGCTCATTTGGGATCTCAATCCCAACTAATGGCTTGCCTGGAATAACTTCAACAACTCGCACACTAGTGACAGACAAGGCTCGAGCTAAGTCTTTTGCTAAACCAGAAATTCGGCTCACTTTAATTCCAGCAGCTGGCTGTAGTTCAAAACGAGTAACAACAGGCCCAGGCTGAACTTCAACCACTTGAACTTCAACGCCAAAATCTTTTAATTTTAATTCAACTTGGCGTGAAAGTGCTTGCAGTACCTCCTCACTATAACCTCCCTTACTCGGGCCAGGCATATCTAATAAAGCTAGTGTAGGCATGCTATCTGTTTCAGGTGTTTCAAAAAGTGGCACCTGACGCTCTTTTTCTTCTCGCTTACTTGTTTCTGCAACCTGAATAGTCGGCTCCACTCGTACTCTATTCTGTTTCTGTATTTTCTCATTTTGCTCGCGGAAAGTCGCTTCGCGTTGGTGTTTAGTTCGCTTGGCTAATAAATCATGTTTAAATTCGCGGATCCAGCGAGAAATCACCGTTGCTACAGTCATCGCTGCCGAACCCAAACGATCAATAATCATTAACCACGACAAGCCTGTAAAAAGCGTAATTCCAGTCAGTAGTATGGCTAATAGCAATAATGTTGTGCCTGAAGAGCCAAATATAGATTCAAAGCCAAGCCCAACAACTTGACCTAATACACCACCAGCCCCCTCCGGTAAAAAACCGATGAACTTAGCTAAACTGAGTGTTGATAAGCCACTCGCTGACAATAAGGCCATGATCAAACCAACGGCTTTTATTACCCAGAAATGTAAAGCGCCTTCAGAATCAGCCCGTCTTCCCCAACTAAATAATAGCCAACCACTAAATGCCAACATTAGCGGTGATAAATAAGCGGGAACACCAAGCACAAACAATAAAGTATCCGATAACCACGCTCCAACAATACCGCCACTGTTAGCGATCACATCATTTGTTCCCGTCGTTGTCCAAGCAGGATCGGTAGGGTTATAGCTCGATAAAGATAATAGTAAATAGGTCGCTAGCGCTAATGATAAAATTAGCGCTGCCTCTCGCAAACGAAAGCTAATTGCGCCGGAATTAGCGTGTTGTTTATTATCATCTTTAACTCGTGTCGCTTGTGCCAAAGTAATATTTCCAGTAATGCTAACAAATTATCGACTGATTTTAACACAGCTATTCAACTAATATACTTTACGAACTCAACACCAATGAGTACTCTTAGACTAATTTAAATAATTATGGAGATCTACCCACATGGCTGAAAGCAAACATTGTCGTTTACTTATTTTAGGATCTGGCCCGGCAGGCTATACAGCAGCTGTTTATGCAGCCCGTGCAGCACTTGATCCAGTATTAATTACTGGAATCGAGCAAGGTGGTCAATTAACAACCACTACTGATGTTGATAACTGGCCAGGTGATGATCAAGGTGTCCAAGGCCCTGAGTTAATGGAACGTATGCAGCGTCATGCAGAACGTTTTGGTACTGACATCATCTTCGATCATATCCATACAACAGACTTAAGCCAACGTCCTTTTAAATTAACAGGTGATGCTGGCGAATATACCGCTGATGCTTTAATTATAGCGACAGGTGCTTCAGCACAATACTTAGGCATGGAATCAGAAGAAGCATTTAAAGGTCGTGGGGTTTCAGCATGTGCAACCTGTGATGGTTTCTTCTATAAAAACCAACCTGTTGCAGTAGTTGGTGGCGGTAACACAGCGGTTGAAGAAGCCTTATACCTATCTAATATAGCGTCTAAAGTAACCGTCATTCACCGCCGTGATAAATTCCGCTCTGAAAAAATTCTAAGTGCTCAACTTCTTAAGAAAGCTGAAGAAGGCAATGTTGATATCTTGTGGCACACTGAGCTCGATGAAGTTTTAGGTGACGATGCCGGTGTAACAGGTTTACGCGTGAAAAACACACTTGATGATTCAACATCTGAAGTCGATGTACAAGGTGTCTTTATTGCTATCGGCCATAAACCAAACACTGATATTTTTGCAGGTCAATTAGATATGGTGCATGGCTATATCACTCAAAATGAAGGCACGCAGACTAGTGTTCCAGGCGTATTCTCAGCCGGTGATGTATCAGATCAAATATATCGCCAAGCAATTACTTCTGCTGGTGCAGGTTGTATGGCGGCCCTTGATGCAGAGCGATTCTTAGAAAGCGAAAAATAACTAAATCTTTAATTAGAGAGGGTGGCACTTCGCCACCTTCTTTAACCTTATCAGGAGGTTCATTATGGCTAATTATCAACATATTTTAATTGCTGCCGATTTTTCTGAATACAATGATGTCGTCATGCTGCGTGCCAAAGAGTTGGCAGAACGAAATCAAGCCAAACTTAGCATCTGTCACATTATTGAAGACTTTCCTATTGCCGACTTTGCCTATGAACCAATGATTAGCATCGATATGGATATGCGAGAAGCACTTCAAAAATCGGGGAAACAACAATTATCGGCTTTGGCAAAAACTCAAGATATACCTGATGACAACCAATGGTTAGAACTTGGTAGCCCCGGTTATGACATCGTCCGTTTAGCCAATGAAAATAATATTGATCTTATTATTGTTGGCTCACATGGCCGCCATGGTATCAAGCTACTACTAGGCTCAACAGCAAATACCGTTCTACATCATGCTAAATGTGATGTATTAGCAGTACGATTACCTGAGAAATAAACTACTTCCTTAAGTTATCAAATAAACCATACTTCCAGCTACGCATAGCTAATACCGCGGTTGTTCCACTCCTCCGATCTAACGGTAAGGATGAGTCTTCACTGTTGAGGGTTTCAAATTCACGAGCAAGATGCACCACTTTGCGATGGAATATAGCCATTGCTTCTGGACTTAACATCCCGTTAATAACAATCAGCTTTTCTTGTTGCCCAGTAAACCGCGTATTAAAAAAGTCAGCAGCCAGCTTTTGTTGAAAAAACTGTTGTATTGGTCCATTTTCACGCCATTTAAAATTCGATGACACTCGGAGCTTAATATGGTTATCGGGTAATAATTCAATCAGTTTTAGCCTGTCTAACACCGCTAAATGACGAATACATTGTTGCTCATTAAGGTGAAAGTTATCCATCAAATGTACAATAGTCCAACGGTTAAGCACACATACTGTAACTAATAGAAGCGTACTATCCGCCACAATTTCATGCTCTTGTTCTGACGATAATTCCGCCAATAACATACTGGATTCAGTATTCATTTTCATCACCAGATCAGAAATTTCCATATCCATCATCTGACATACGCACTCTAATCTATCTAATGAAAACTTGTATTCCGAAAACAAGCGCTTAACACTGGCATGAGATAAGCCGAGTTGCTTTGCCACATCGGCATAAGATAAGCCGTGCATCTTTAATGCTCGCTTTAAGGTATCAACCAGTTTTGTTGTCTGCGCCATAATATGCCTTCATTTTAAATACCTCCCTTAAAGTAGCATATATTGCTACTTTAAATTCAAAACCATGCTACTTTTCATTTAAAGTCGCTTTATTTTATTCGGTTCACTAAGATAAACACATATTATTTTTGATGGCAGAGTAAATATGATTTCACTTTTTAAAACTAAAGGATTTATTGCTTTTATTTCAATGATCTTTCTTAATGCCTTTGTTGACTTAGGCCATAAGATCATTATTCAGAATACCGTGTTTAAAATCTATGATGGCTCAACACAGGTTATTTTAACGGCGATAATTAATGGCCTTATTTTATTACCCTTTGTATTACTTTTTACTCCCTCAGGATTCCTAGCAGATCGTTTCAACAAACCTAAAATAATGCGTTGGTCGGCAGCAGCAGCTGTCTTCATCACCTTACTTATTACCCTCTCGTATTATTTAGGCTGGTTCAAATTCGCTTTTGCGATGACGTTTATGCTGGCAGTACAAAGTGCATTCTACTCTCCCGCTAAATATGGTTATATTCGTGAGATAGCAGGTAAAGACAACTTAACATCAGCCAATGGCCTGGTGCAGTCCATCACTATTGTTGCCATATTATTAGGCATGTTTTTCTTTTCTATTCTATTTGAAAACGCCTTAAGTAATCAGATATTTACTTCAGAGGCTGACATTATTCGCATCATTGCACCTCTAGGTTGGGTTTTGGTATTGGGCAGCCTTATTGAACTTTATTTTTCCACCCGTTTACAAAACATATCACCTCCCACAAACAGAAAATCATTTGATTGGCAACAGTACCGCTCAGGTAAAGCACTCTATTCGAATATAAAGTTACTTAGAGCTGATTCAATTATTTGGTTATCGATTATAGGTTTATCTGTTTTTTGGGGAGTATCGCAAGTCGTACTCGCCGCATTCCCCGCTTTTGCTAAAGAAGCTCTAGCAATAGATAACACCATTATCATTCAAGGTTTACTAGCCAGCTCAGGTATCGGCATAGTTGCAGGCTCTCTGCTTGCAGGCAAAATATCCAATCATTATATTGAGTCTGGCTTAATCCCTTTAGGTGCATTAGGCATGGTTGTATCACTATTTTTATTGCCACAAATTCCTTCAACGCTATGGCTTTCAGCCGATATTCTTGCTTTTGGTTTTTTTGGTGGCCTGTTTATTGTGCCACTTAATTCGTTAATTCAATTCCATGCACGCGCGCCACAATTAGGCACGGTACTCGCAGGAAATAACTGGGTACAAAATGTAGTCATGCTCAGCTTCTTATGTATTACAGTATTATTTTCACTGGCTAATATTTCAAGTGAAATATTACTCAAACTGCTAACCATTGTCACTGCGGTAGGTGCGTTTTATACTGTATGGAAATTACCTCAATCACTGATTCGTTATGTTCTGGCAATTATATTCTCTGGTAAATACAAAATAAGCGTACAGGGCTTTAACCATATCCCGTCCCAAGGCCCTGTATTAATGTTAGGCAACCATATCAGTTGGTTAGATTGGGCGATGATACAAATAGCCAGCCCTCGCCCAGTTCACTTTGTAATGGATAAAATCATTTATCAGAAATGGTATTTGAAGTGGATTCTCGATTTAGTGGGTGTGATTCCTATTGCCAGTGCGAGCAGTAAAAGTGCATTGAAAAAAATCAATCACCACTTACAACAAGGCGAAGTAGTCTGCTTATTCCCTGAAGGTTCAATTAGTAGAAATGGACAGCTAGCTGAATTTAAACAAGGCTTTGAACGTTGTGTTGAAGGTGTGGAAGGCATTATCCTTCCCTTCTATTTACGAGGCTTATGGGGAAGTCGTTTCTCACGCTCAAGTACAAAATTACAATCATTACGCCAAAGCCGCTTACGTCGAGATGTTATTGTCGCCTTTGGCAAAGCTATGCCATTGAGCTCATCCGCAAATGAAGTTAAAAGCAGTGTGTTTGATTTATCTATCAGCGGATGGCAAAGCCACACCCAAACCTTACCAACACTAGCTCATGCTTGGATAAATCGCGTTAAACAAGATGGTAGCGCGCCTTGCCTGACTGATATTCAAACTGGAATCACCCTTTCTAGACGTAAGGCTTTAGTGGTCGCTTTATTATTCTCGCGCCGGTTTAAAAAGCAGAGCCCTGAACAAAATATTGGCTTATTACTACCAACAAGCAGTGCTGGCATAATAGCTAATATGGCAGCATTCATAAGTGGTAAAACGGTTATAAACCTTAATTTTAGCGCCAATATTAGCTCTCTCGAATCAGCTATTAATAAAGCTGAAATAAAGACTATCTATACCTCGAAGCGTTTCGTTACTAAATTAAAAGCAAAAGGGATCGAACTATCGAGTTTATTTGAACTGGCAACACCTATTTATCTTGAAGACATTAAAGAGGAGTTAAGTAAAACTGAACAACTCCTTACTTTTATATCAACTTATGTTTTGCCTAGCTCGTGGCTAATTTCACTATTTGGCAACACTGTTAATATCAAGCAATCTGCTGCTATCTTGTTTTCTAGTGGCAGTGAAGGCGAACCTAAAGGCGTTGTTCTATCCCACCAAAATATTATTGGCAATATAAAACAAGTCTCTGATGTGCTCGATACACTGGAAGACGATATCATTGTTGCAAATTTACCGTTATTCCATGCATTTGGCTTGACTGTGACAGGCTTAATGCCTCTAATTGAAGGCGTACCCGCTATTTGTCATCCAGACCCCACTGACGTGCTTACTATAGCTAAGGGGATCCACGAACATAATGCAACACTATTGTTTGCAACATCGACGTTTTTACGTCTATTTAATAGAAATCGTCGTATTAATCCATTAATGTTGAATTCACTACGTATCGTCGTAGCGGGTGCTGAACGCTTAAACCCTGATGTGCGTGACAACTTCACCTTAAAATTTGGCAAAACGATTTATGAAGGCTACGGTACAACTGAGACCACACCTGTGGCTACTGTTAATCTGACCGACCGTATGTCTGATGATGACTGGCATGTTCAAATTGGTAATAAAACAGGAACTGTTGGCTTACCACTACCAGGTAGCAATGTACGAATAGTTGATCCCGTTAGCCTTCAGAGCTTAGCAGTAGGTGAAGATGGATTAATCTTAATTGGTGGAACTCAAGTTATGCAGGGTTATCTCAATGATCCTGACAAAACGGCTGAAGTCATTACTGAAATTGATGGCTACCGTTGGTATAAAACAGGAGACAAAGGTCATATTGATAAGGACGGATTTTTGAGCATTATCGATCGCTACTCTCGCTTCGCCAAAATAGGCGGTGAGATGATTAGCCTTGGTGCTATCGAATCTAGCATCACGCCGACTCTTCCTGAAGAAGTTGAAATTCTGACAAGTACGGTTCCTGATGACAAGAAAGGGGAAAAAATTGTACTTCTTTATACTGATAATATTGGTGAAGCTGAGCTAAAATCATGCATTAAGAATGCAGAGCTCAATAGCTTAATGACGCCTAGTACTCTTATTCCTGTTGAACAGATCCCTAAACTGGGCAGTGGTAAAAGTGATTTCAGTACAGCGACATCTATCGCTGTTAATCAGTTAAATAATAGCTAAAAGTATTTTGAAAACAGATCTACACCCCAGTGCAGCTGAATATGTAATCTTATCGCACGGTTTAGCGAGGAGCAGTTGTTCAATGGCTGCTTTAGATCGCGCTTTAAATAAAGCTGGCTATCAAACAATTAATGTTAATTACCCATCAACTAAATACCCAATTGAATCATTAGCTATTTGATATAAGCTTAGCTGTTACTCACTCGTTTATGATGAATAACGACAATGTAATCAATTATGTGATCCATTTCTTAAAACAAGGGACTTTTTAACTCCCTCACAAAGCAATTAAAATATAATTTACATCAGACTCTATAAAGCGTAACTTACAGTTAAATTTGGATATGCAATTTTTAAGGATATTACCGTGGCTAAAAACTCATCTTTCCCTCCTGTTTATACTGATCTTACGGACCAAGCATCAGAGAATCTTAGACTCGCACTTCCATTAATTAATAAACATAAAGCTGCCGCCACGCCTGTCAACTATGCAGTATGGTATGAGTATGTGTCAGGTGAAAACCTCGCACTAACTAATGCAATTGATAACCTGCTAGGTAAGCAACAATTTATCTCTGAGGAGATCTCTCAAGCTTTATATGAAAAGTATGTTTTGATGGAAATGCCAAAACGACTTGAAGATACCAATACCGGGCTTAAACTTGTCGTTGACAATACATTAACGAATATTAATGAAGTCGAATCGACGACTAATCAGTGCCTGTCTGGGTTTAGTGACTCTCAAATGGCCCTTGAAGAGTGTAATGATCTTAACGATCTAAAGAGCTTGCTAGGAGGAATTCTCGCTGACACTCATAAAATGTCACAAACAAGTGGTGCATTAAAAGAGAATCTAGAACACTCTGCAAGTGAAATAACGCGATTAAAAGAAGAGCTTAATGCCGTTAAGGAATCAGCTAGAATAGATGCCTTAACAGGCTTAGCAAACCGAGGTGCATTTGATAACGAACTTCTAAAGTCCTGTCAAACTGACACAAAGGATACCGCCTTGCTGTTATTTGATCTCGACCATTTCAAAAACATTAATGATACTTATGGTCATCTACTAGGTGATAAAGTAATTCAATATTTCGCAGGATTAATGCTAAAAAACACCCCCGAAAACAGCCTTTCAGCCCGTTATGGTGGCGAAGAAATGGCTATGATTTTAGTACAAAAATCTAAACAAGAAACGTTTGATTTAGCCGAAAAAATACGGCTTAACTTTGCAAATAGTCGCCTAAAGAAAAGAGGCAGTGAAGATACTATTGGTCAAGTTACCGTGTCTGTTGGCATCAGCATAAAAAAACCCAACGACACACCACAAGATATTATCGAACGAGCGGATAATGCACTCTATAGAGCAAAAGAGAGTGGCCGCAATCAAGTAATAATAAATTAAAGACTCTAAGCATACTCCGAGTATCACCTCGGAGTATCTAACTTAAAGGTTAATCTATCTATTGGCCGGCTTGTAAATGTGCAACACGTAATGTTGCTGGCGGATGTGAGTCATAAATAGCCGACACAAGCGGATCAGGCGTTAATGTACTGGCATTTTCCTGATACAAAGCCACTAAAGCTGAAATCAAATCATCACTATTAGAAACAGAAGCAGCATAAGCATCTGCTTCATACTCATATTTCCGTGATAATGCCGTCATCATTGGGTGTAAAAAGAAACTAAATACTGGAATAACGAGCATAAACAATATAAGTGCCATCGCATTAGTTTCAGTATCTACTCCTAAGCCAGTGAAAAACCATGTCTGCCCTGCCGCCCAACCCAATATCGCTAAACCAATTAAACTTAACACAGCCATCATCATCATATTTTTTACAACATGTTTACGTCGGAAATGACCTAATTCATGGGCAAGTACTGCTTCAATTTGATCTTCATTCAAGGTCTTTAATAAGGTGTCAAAAAACACTATTCGTTTGTTATTACCAAGACCAGTGAAATAAGCATTACCATGACCTGAACGACGCGAACCATCCATCACATAAATACCTTGGCTTTTAAAACCACAACGAGCAAGCAAACTTTCAACGCGAGCTTTTAACTGCTCATCTTCTAGTGGTGTAAATTTATTAAATAATGGTGCAATGAAAGCGGGATAAGCCCACATCATTAATAAACTAAACCCCATCCATGCCGCCCATAGATACAGCCACCAATATTCACCTGTTCCGTCCATTAAAGCCAATGCAGCCCATATCAATGGAGCACCGATAACAATCACCAATACCGTCTGCTTAGCTATATCAGCCAAGAATAAAGGCATTGTATTATTATTAAAGCCAAACTTATCTTCTAATACAAAGGTTTTATACCAAGACATAGGTAGGTCTAGTAAGGAGCCTATAATAAAAAAACTGAGGATAAATACTATGCCCGTTATTGTTTCAGACAACCCTAATGACTGCCATGCACCTGACAACAAGGCCAAGCCCCCCCCTAAAGTCCAAACTAACAATAAAATAAAACCGAGTATGTTATCAATACGGTTTAATTTGCCTTTTGCGACGCTATAAGAGGCCGCTTTTTGATGCGCGGCTAATTCTACTTGTTCTTTAAATGCTTCTGGAACGGAATCTCGGTGAGCGTCAACATAACGACCTTGACGTAATGACAGCCAAAGCTCAACGCCTGTCATCAAGACAAGTGCAGCTAAGAATACCCAAGTAAATTCATTCATATTTATATCCAGCTAAAATCAACAATGCTATGTAGGTTAGCCTTTGATACAATCTCTGGCAAGGAAGTTCAAATTAAAACTTAATATAAAGATAATAACTATGGCTAAAAGTAAGAAAAACTTAATCTGGATCGATTTAGAAATGACTGGCCTTGATACTAATAATGATTATATTATTGAGATTGCCACAATCGTTACTGATGGCGACTTAAATGTACTCGCAGAAGGTCCGATGATTGCCATTCATCAATCTGATGAAACTCTACAAGCAATGGATGAATGGAACACTCGTCAACATGGCGGTTCAGGTTTAACGGAGCGTGTTCGAACGACTCGAGTTACCGAAGCAGAAGCAGAACAACAAACATTAGACTTTCTAAAAGAATACGTTCCCGCTGGTGTATCGCCAATGTGTGGCAATAGTATTTGCCAAGACCGCCGTTTTATGGCGCGTATCATGCCTGAGCTTGAAGCCTATTTTCACTACCGTAACCTAGATGTTAGTTCGTTAAAAGAACTCGCTCGACGCTGGGCTCCGAAGGTTGAAAAAAGCTTTAAGAAAAAATCATCGCATTTAGCTATGGATGATGTGAAAGATTCAATTCGTGAATTACAACATTACCGAGAACTCTTTATTAAACTGCCTTAAATCGTATACCAAGCCTGATAATTGGAGGCTAATAGCAGGAAATAGGGATGTAAAAGGAAATAGAGATGATGAAAGCTCAATCATTACCTACCTTATATAGGTTACTGTGTCTTTCACTACTTAGCAGCCTTATTTCTGTTGCTTTTGCTGAGCCTATTATCCTCTCAAGTGACAATCCACAACCCATCGAGCTAGGTAGCCACTACCAAGTATTAGTCGACAATCGTGATGCGTTTACTATTGAAGATATTCTATCGCCAAACAATCAGACTGTATTTTCCGAATTAAAAGGAGGCTCGCCTAATCTCGGTTTCCGAAAAGAAACCCATTGGTTTAAAGTCGACGTTAGCAATAAGGAGCAATACGCACTAAAACAGTTGCTAGAATTCAACTTTCCTTTACTTGATGATATCGGTATTTATATCGTCAATAAAGCGAGTAAACGCATCATATCCCGCTATGATACTGGCGATACAAAACCTTTCCACCAGCGCTTCTACTCTAATGTAAACTTCATATTTCCAATTACTCTGCCAGCTCACACTGATCTAAGTTTCTATTTCCGTATCAAATCAAAAGGCAGCATGTCTGCTGGAGCAAACTTATGGCAAGCTGATATATTTGCTGAAAAGAATAGGGTTAAATACATCTTCTTTGCTCTTTATGCCGGCTTATTATTAGGATTAATCAGTTACAATTTTTTACTGTTTTTTACTTTCAAACAAACGGCTTACCTCTACTACGCACTTTTCTCTAGCTCCATATTGTTATCTATAGGGGCATATAATGGGATTTGGTTTGAATTTATTTGGCCAACAAAAATTCAATGGCAGCAATTATCACTTCCTATTGGTCTCTGTCTCTTATACACATCTCCG
>OJGP01000072.1_pt1 | contig 21029 bp, 18 predicted proteins | sample 1594701 | NCBI WGS metagenome assembly OJGP01 (sample SAMN05416863, study PRJEB24817) | seawater metagenome | isolation source: Sea water | place: Canada:Atlantic | collected 2013-11 | reverse complement strand
TATCAGTTTGGCGCGAATATTATCACAAAACAGGTCAACAAAGGCTTCCATTACAATGAAAATACTGCCAAAATGCCGTATTAAGGGTCTTTATTTAGAGCTAAACGATGAAACGAAACAGACTGACACTTCCTTCAAGCCGGACAAGTCTCTTCACTAACACTTCTTCACGACCTAAGCGTCGTCGAAATATATTTGTTCTATCATCATTTGCTATTGCAGGTATTTTTATTACCTCAATGACTTTAGCAACCAATCGTCCCGTTAACATAAGCACACAATCTGAAATAATCAACCTTCCTAATTTACCCGCTGAACTTCAGAATATTTCTAGCATCAACACTTCACAACCCTTACCAGAGTTAACTACTCAACACACAGCCCTACCAGTAATTGATGCTCCTATCTTATTAGATATACCTACAGCAACTGCAGAAGACGAAACTAATATAGTGGAACAAACAGCTTTATTACCAGAAGCTATTGAGAAACTAGATACTACTACTATAGTTGAAGCTGCAATAATCAACTGGCAAGAAGTGAAGGTCAAATCTGGTGATAATCTGTCTTTGATTTTTCCTCGCGTTGGCTTATCTGCTCGTGACGTTTATAACGTTGCAAAATTAGATAAAGAGATAAGACCTCTACTCAACTTGAAGCCTGGTCAAATTCTTCGTTTTGATATTGAAGAGCAAGACGGTGCTAAAATTCTGAATAAGCTCGAGCTAAAGCTAAGCAAAATTAAAACATTCACTGTCACATCGACAGAAGACGGTTACCAAGCTCAACTTGATACCCGTGAAGTTGAAAAGCGACAAGCTCATGCATCAGCAATTATCAATAGTTCATTGTTTGGTGCAGGGATTACGGCAGGATTATCAGACAAACTCATTATGGAACTGGCTTATATTTTTGGCTGGGATATTGATTTTGCCCTTGATTTACGCCAAGGCGATCATTTCACAGTAATTTTCTCAGAAGACTACCTTGATGGTGATAAAATTTCTGATGGCGATATTTTAGCTGCTGAGTTCACGAATCAAGGTAAGAAGTTTAGCGCTATTCGTTATACTGATGTTACTGGTAAAAGTGATTATTTTTCACCTACCGGTGATAGTATGAGAAAAGCCTTTAGTCGTACTCCTGTTCATTTTACACGTATCAGTTCTCGATTTAACCCTATGAGAAAACACCCTAAATTAAAAGGTGTGACGCGTCCACATCGTGGTGTCGATTATGCCGCTAAAACTGGAACACCGATTCTAGCAACAGGTGATGGTAAAATTGACTTTGCAGGTAGAAAAGGTGGCTATGGACGTACTGTTGTTCTATCCCATGGCGGCAAATACACTACCTTATATGCTCATATGTCACGTTATAAGAAAGGCATGAAACGTGGTAAGAGAGTAAAACAAGGTGATGTAATTGGCTATGTCGGTATGTCTGGCACGGCCACTGGTCCACATTTACATTACGAATTCAGAGTTCACGGTGTTCATCGAAATCCTCTGACGGTCAGCTTACCAAAGGCTCAAGCGCTTAGTAAAAAGTATCGTACTAACTTCAAACAGAAATCTGAGCCACTATTAGCTCAGCTTGATAGCCTTCAAAATACAGCTATTGCACTTAAGCAATAAAGCATCATAGAGTGTCTTATTATATTGGCGTGATGTCAGGAACTAGCCTTGACGGAATTGATGTCGCGATAACTTCTTTTTCTGAGTCAGGTAGTAACTTCCAGTTTGTTCAAGCTAAAACATTCCCATTTCCGAATGGTCTTCATCAAAGTATAAAACAGCTGATAACTGAACAACAATCAAGCCTACAAGACCTAGGTGAACTAAATATCGCTCTAGGTCAGTTAATTGGCCAGTCAATTAATACTCTATTAACTGAACAAAACATATCACCTGCTGATATTAAAGCTATCGGAAGTCACGGCCAGACAATATTTCACTCTCCTGTAGGTGACTACCCTTTCAGTCAGCAAATTGGTGATGCGAATATTATTGCCGAAATGACAGGAATTACTACTGTAGCTAATTTTCGTCAGCGTGATATAGCTGCAGGCGGGCAAGGCGCTCCACTCGTTCCTGCATTTCACCACGCTTTATTCCACTCTAATGACGAGGATAGAGTGATAGTCAATATTGGTGGAATAAGTAATATCACTTGCTTGCCGTCATCGTCTGACGAGCCGATCCTTGGCTTTGACACCGGACCAGGAAATGTACTGCTAGATTACTGGATTCAATTACAACTCGAACAATCCTACGATTCTAATGGACAATGGGCAGCATCAGGTAAGTGTAATAACAAGCTGTTATCTTACTTGCTTGATGAGCCATACTTTAAGCAAGCGATTCCCAAAAGCACTGGGCGAGAACTGTTTAACAGTGATTGGTTAGCCAAAAAAATAGCCCTCGAGTTAAATGATTTATCTCCAGTAGATATTCAGGCGACAATCACTGAACTAACAGCGCTAACTATTGCAAATGACATTAACAGATATGCCAGCACATCTAATAGTGTATTCATCTGTGGAGGCGGTGCTCACAATCAACATTTGTTGAATCGTTTACAGAGCCTGCTTGATACCAAGAATGTTTCAACAACAGAGTCATTAGGGCTTCACCCTGATTGGGTAGAAGCCTGTGCATTTTCTTGGTTAGCGCATAGAACAGTCAATAAACAATCTGGAAACTTACCTTCTGTTACTGGTGCTAAAAGACCCGTTATATTAGGTGCTATTTACCCAGCCTAATCCTTTACTCGTCTAGAGAGCTTTCATAGCCTTCAGCTGATAATAAAGATTCGATATCTGATACATTATCTGGCTGAACTTTAAATAACCAGCCTTCACCAAATGAATCTTCATTGATTGTTTCGGGTTCATCTACTAGTCTTGTATTAATGGCTGAAATTTCACCATTTACTGGCATATAAATGTCAGATGCTGCTTTTACAGACTCAAGTAGCATACATTCTTCTTGGGCTGAAAAACGCTGTCCTACTTCTGGTAGTTCAGCAAAAACCAAATCACCTAAAAGATCCTGTGCATGATCAGTAATACCGACTGTCAACTCACCCGAGTCTTCGAGTTTGACCCATTCATGGGTGTTGGCATATTTTAAAGAAGATAAGTCACTCATGTTCCACTTCGCCCATACAATTCGTTTAAACTTTTCAACCTGATAGAACACATTTCATCTACCATATTCCAATCAAACCGCCAGTTCCAGTTACCTTCTGTCGTGCCTGGAACATTCATTCTGTGTTCGCCATCAAGCGCTAAAATATCTTGCATTGGCAAAACAGCAAGCTGTGATACAGTTGCGAGTGATGCTCTGATTAGTAACCACGGTATTATTTCTTGCGAACCACCTAAATATTCATAGATGCGAGCTTTAGTATTATCGTCTAATTCTTCAAACCAACCTAGCGTCGTATTATTATCATGTGTTCCCGTGTAACTGACACTATCTTGTGTGTGTTGATGAGGTAAATATGGATTGCTTGCGTCATCACCAAAAGCAAACTGCAATATTTTCATACCTGGCATAGCGTATTTTTCGCGTAATGCAGTGACTTCATCTGTAATGATACCTAAGTCTTCGGCTACAAGTGGTAATTCACCAAAGGTATTGATTAACTGTTCAAACAGCGCATCACCTGGTGCTTTAACCCATTGACCATCAATGGCTGTTTCACAGCTCGCGGGGATTTCCCAACACGCTTCAAATCCACGAAAATGATCAATTCGAATAAGATCAAATAGCTCTAGCTGTGTTTGTACTCGCTGCTTCCACCAGGAAAAATTTTCATTTATGTGTTTTTCCCAACAATAGAGTGGGTTACCCCATCTTTGACCCGTTTCAGAAAAGTAATCTGGTGGTACGCCTGCAACTCGAGTTGCTTGGCCACTGTCATCTAGTGTAAATAATTCAGGGTTCGCCCATACATCCGCACTGTCATGTGCAACAAAAATAGGCATATCACCAAACAATAAAATGCCTCGCTCATTGGCATAACTTTTCAAAGCGTGCCACTGTTGAAAAAAGAGGAACTGACCAAACCGGCGAATATCTAACGCATCTTCGCGCTCTTCTCGTATTTTATTAATAGCATTATTATGCCTATTACGTAACGCTTCAGGCCACTCAAACCATGGAATAGTATGATTTAAATGTCGGATTTCTCGGTATATTACATAGTCATCTAACCAATAATTCTGCTGTTCACAAAATGCTTTAAATTCATCCTTTTCAAACTCTGTTGCACGCTGGATAAATTGACGATATGCATTAACTAGGATAATTAAAAAAGTATCTCCCGAAAAGTCTTCGCCATCTGCCCATGGTTGGCTTTTCACTGTCTCTAAGCATATCAATTTAGCATCCGCTGCATGAGCAGATAAACACTGATAAGGAGAACCATCACTATGGGTCGGGCCTAAGGGCAACATCTGCCAGACCGTTACCCCTGACTCTTGTAAAAAATCTACAAAACGATAGGCATCTTGCCCCAGACTGCCTGATGGCAAACTTGTAATGTGTAATAATACCCCAGAACGTCGCTGCTCAAATACCTGTGCTTGCTTCATTGTTTATCCACCACGACGCATTGTTCCACCTTGCTCTATACCGCCACCACCTTGAGACACCATTTCAGATAAACTTTGTGGCACTTCTTCTCCAAGCATCTGATATAAATTAGATAAATGGAGTCGGAATAAACGTTCAAAATCACTCACACTATCGGCAGAATTATAATCACCAAACCACCAAAACCAGTCCGAACCTTCACAAATTGCTAATTGACGGTCTAAAGCATGTTGAGTATCACTATCAAACTTTTTCTCTGCCACTACACGATCATAAGTAACTTTAGCCGCACTCAATAAATCCCAGCCCCGATTTTTATCTGGGTCGCCAATCCATGTTGAAAATGAGCCATAAACCCAGCTTCCTGCAACCATCTTAGGTAAAAGGGTCGGCTTAACGCCAGAGCTCAAGCAATCAGAGAACGTGGTTAGTTCAATTTCAGGATGTTCCGCTAATCGACTATAAAGTGCTTGTAAGAAATAAAACCCATTATAAGAATAATATTCCCATGCATTTTCACCATCTAAGATGACTGATAACACTCTATCCTTATCACCCTGAGAATTAGATTTAATCGTTAATAAATGATTGATAAAATCATCTACAGCATCATCTGCACCCCATTTTGTATAGGTAAAACCAATTAAATCTGATAGTCCATCATCACGGAAGAAACAGGCTGGTGCTGCGCCGGGTAATTTATAAGGTTTATGTACACTCTCATCAGCCATATCAGACAAATTGAAGCTATTCCGTAATACATTTTCACCTGTTGCAGCCCAGTCGAAGCCATGGCGAGAAATAAGTTTTAAGGTATCTTCAGAGACAGCGCCTTCTGATGGCCAACAACCTTTTGGTCTAAAGCCAAAATAGGATTCAAAAACGCGTAAACCTTCTTCCATATGCCAATGGGCACGCTCTTCCCCTCCGGGATAAACAGTTGTTTCTGGTAAAGGAGCATCTGGCATTGCTTCAAGCGTACTATTGATATCTAACATCAATGGAATAATTGGATGTGCGTATGGCGTTACTGATAATTCAACTCGCCCAGTCTCAGCTAGACGACGATAACGAGGAATAAGATCATGTAATAATTCGCCAATAACTAGCATCAACTGACGGCGGTCATGGAATGTGAATAACTTACCTTTTTCCATTAAGGCCTGAATTCGTACGTCAGAACGTCGAACGGATTCACCCATCCATGCCAAGTGATACCAAACTACCATATCAATCATAAATTGATCATTAATGTAGTTCAGTTGATCAGTATCTTCTATAAACCTTCTCGCCATTGAGGCCAACTTGGCAAAATGTGGAAACGGTGCAATTAACTTTTCATCATTGGCTCGTAAACAATCACTGATTAACTTTTTACGTTCTTCAGCATGTGCCGGTTGTACAGGCGAATCTAATGCAATTAGTAAAGGATCTTTTAATCTACCCGTTCCTTTAAAGCGAGAGCTCACTTGCTCATCATAATCAGCAATTTGTTCAATCAAGGTAGGTGCGAAATTTACAACTGCTTTAGCACCAGGCACATTTTCTAAATGCCACGCCATATCGACATAATCTTTTATTGCATGAAGGTAAGTCCAAGGTAACTGATACATTCCTCCCAGTGGTTCACTGTATTGCGGCTGGTGCATATGCCAGCATAAAACGACTTTTAACTTATCTGACATAACGGTATTGTTGTCCTAACATTTCAGGGGTAACTAATATCACACCATTTGGTGATATTTCATATTTTTCAGCATCAGCAACAGGATCTTCGCCGATAATTGTACCTTCAGGGACAATACATCCCTTATCTAGCACGACTTTTGTCAAGCGGCAGTTTCTGCCAATACTTACATCAGGTAAAATGACGCAGTCTTCAATAACAGAATAACTATGCACTTCTACTTTCGAAAAGAGCACTGAGTGTCGAACGGTTGATCCAGAGATAATACAACCACCCGAGACCATAGAGTCAACAGCCATTCCTCGGCGTTCTTCATCATCAAATACAAATTTAGCTGGCGGCAATTGCTCTTGATGAGTCCAAATAGGCCATTCTGAATCGTATAAGTTCAACTCAGGCGTAACGCCTATCAATTCCAAATTTGAAGACCAAAATGCATCAATTGTACCTACATCACGCCAGTAACCAGGATCATTGCCTTGAACATCTTTATACGGAAATGCAATTACTTTATAGTTTTCGATCAGTGATGGAATAATATCATGACCAAAGTCGTTAGTAGAGCCTGGTGTATCTGCATCCTTAACTAATTGCTCATACAAAAATTCTGCATTAAAGATGTAGATCCCCATCGAGGCAAGCGCTAAATCATCTTGGCCGGGCATAGGAGTCGGGCTATCTGGTTTTTCATCAAAAGAAATAATGCGGCGATTAACATCTACTGACATAACACCAAATGCTTTCGCTTCTTCCAACGGCACTGTTAAACAACCAATGGTCATATCAGCATTCTGAGCAACATGCTCAGCTAACATATCACCGTAGTCCATTTTATAAATATGATCGCCGGCTAAAATAACAATATATTTGGGGCTATGATTTCGCAAGATATCTATGTTTTGATATACCGCATCAGCCGTACCTGTATACCAACCTTGCTCGGTACGCTGAGAAGCAGGTAATAATTCTACAAACTCACCCATTTCACCACGCATATAACCCCAGCCTTGCTGGATATGACGCATCAATGAATGCGCTTTATATTGGGTCAGAATGCCTACTCGTCGAATACCTGAATTCACACAATTCGAGAGGGGAAAATCAATAATACGAAACTTACCTCCAAAAGGTACTGCAGGTTTAGCTTGCCAGTCAGTTAATTGTTTCAATCGGGAACCTCGGCCCCCAGCTAAAATTAATGCTAAGGTATCGCGAGTAAGACGACTTACGAATCGCGTGCTATTATTGTCCGACATTCAGCTTCTCCAGTTGGGTTAAGCAACAAATTTATTTGGCCTGAGTACTAGCCTGACACAAGCAGGCTACAGACTTCAACAAAAATTTAAAGGAACTTCAAATTTATGGTTTTAGTAAGCGAATTAACTGAAGACTTAATCAAAATTATCGAAGCTCGTCATCATGACCCTTTTAAAATTTTAGGTGCTCATCAGACAGGATCTAATACTACTGTTACCCTGTTTTTACCTGACACACAAAAAGCATGGTTAGAGGATGATTTAGAACTGACTCGCTTTGAAGGCACAGACCTATTTCAATGGATAGGTGCAAGCGATAAGCTATCTGCGCAGTACACTGTAAACCGTATAACAAGCAAGGGCGATAGTACTCAGCACTACGACCCATATAACTTCTTACCTCAAATATCTGAGTTTGACTTACACCTTTTTTCGGAAGGTAAACACTGGCATGCATATCGAATTCTTGGCGCTCACCAACATCAAGTTGATGGTGTTGATGGTGTCTTATTTGCCACATGGGCTCCTAGCGCGCAAAGAGTTAGCGTTATAGGTGACTTTAATCAGTGGGATGGTCGAAAATATCCCATGCGTGTTCTTGGTAATAGTGGTGTATGGGAATTATTTATCCCCGGCATGACAAGCGGTGAACTGTATAAATTTGAAATAAAAAGTAATGATGGTTCTTTGCATTCCAAAATGGATCCCTATGGTCAACAATCAGAATTACGACCAGGTACTGCATCAGTCATTGCAAAAACAAGTGCTCATGAATGGAAAGATACTGATTGGATGTCTCACAGAGAGAGAGCAGACTGGTTGCACTCTCCACATTCGGTCTATGAAGTTCATATGGGTTCATGGAAGCTAAATGAAGCAGGAGGTTTCCTAAGCTATCGTGAAATGGCTGAGCAAATGGTTCCTTATGTCAAAGAGCTAGGCTTTACACATATTGAACTATTACCAATCACTGAACATCCACTTGATATTTCCTGGGGATATCAAACTACGGGCTACTTTTCACCTACAAGCCGGTTTGGCTCACCAGACGATCTACGTTATTTCATTGACCAATGCCACCAAAATAATATTGGTGTCATTCTTGATTGGGTTCCAGGACACTTTCCAAAAGATGCCCATGGTCTAGCTCGCTTTGATGGCACTGCACTATACGAGCATGCCGATCCTCGCCAAGGGGAACATCAAGATTGGGGAACCTATATCTTCAATTATGGTCGCAGCGAAGTGACTAATTTCCTATTATCTAGCGCTTTCTATTGGCTTGAAGAGTTCCATATTGATGGCCTACGCGTTGATGCTGTTGCCTCAATGCTCTACCTTGATTATTCTCGCGAAAGTGATCAGTGGGTACCTAATCAACATGGTGGGCGTGAAAATCTTGAGGTAATTGATTTTCTCAAACATATGAATTCAGTGCTACATCAAGAGCACCCAGGCTGTCTTATTGCTGCAGAAGAGTCTACTTCCTACCCGATGGTATCAAGACCTGCTCATATGGGAGGTCTTGGCTTCTCAATGAAGTGGAATATGGGCTGGATGCATGACATTCTTGAATATATGCAACAAGATGCTATTCACCGTCGTTATCACCACGATTCACTGACATTTGGCTTATTGTATGCCTTCACTGAGAACTTTGTTTTACCTTTTTCTCATGATGAAGTAGTTCACGGCAAAAAATCCATGGTTAACAAAATGCCTGGTGATGAGTGGCAAAAATTTGCAAACCTACGATTACTGTACACACTCATGTTTACCTATCCAGGTAAGAAACTTTTATTCATGGGCTCAGAATTTGCCCAAGGTACGGAATGGAACTGTGAAAAAGCATTAGATTGGTATGTGCTTGATTACCCTCTTCATAATGGCATGAAGACACTTGTCAGTGATTTGAATAAGTTATATACATCAACGCCTGCGCTTTACCGCCATGAATTTGATCCGCATGGTTTTGAGTGGCTAGATTGTAATGATCGCGAACAATCTATTCTCAGTTACATTAGAAAAGATGATGAACAGTATGTGATTTCAGTTTTCAACTTCACGCCAGTAGTACGTGAAAGTTATCGCATTGGCGTTCCTGAATTAACAAGCTATAAACTAATCATGAACTCTGATTCAGAATATTACGGTGGTAGTAATATTGCTAATGATTTTAGCATTGAAGCTGAATCAATTCCTTGGTCCGACAAGCCTTATTCTATTGTAGTGAATTTACCACCGCTAGCAGGAATAGTTCTACAAAAAGTTTAATAAATCAAAGATACAGTTAAGTAGCCTGCTTTAAATCAGCAGGCTACTTATTAACTTTTTTCCTTTTACTCACCCATTTCAAACGGTGCACTATCTAAGTGTCTTTCATCCATCTCATAGATAGTATCAGCAGTTCCAACAATTAAAGGATCAGGTTTACACGCAATTTTATGATCTTTATTAGGGTATTCTGCTGCGGCTAATACATGACGTATCGCATTTAAACGTGCACGTTTCTTACAGTCTGATTTTACAACTGTCCATGGCGAATCCTTAGTGTCAGTGTAAAAGAACATTGCTTCTTTAGCTTCTGTGTAATTATCCCACTTATCAAGTGATGCCAAATCAATATCACTGATTTTCCACTGCTTTAAGGGATCAGTTTGTCGTGCACGCAAACGACGAAGCTGTTCATTTCTACTAACAGAAAACCAAAGCTTAATAAGTTTAATACCACTACGCGTAATCATTCGTTCGAAATCTGGACATTGCCGCATAAACTCTAGATATTCTTGCGGCGAACAAAAGCCCATAACGCGCTCAACTCCGGCTCGGTTATACCATGATCGATCGAGTAAAACGATCTCACCTTCGGTTGGTAGATGTTGAATATAACGCTGAAAGTACCATTGTCCTTGTTCACGTTTATCAGGTTTCTCTAAAGCGATTACAGGCGCACCACGAGGGTTTAAATGTTCAGTAAAGCGTTTTATTGCCCCCCCTTTACCTGCAGCATCACGGCCTTCAAAAACAATGACATATTTTTGTCCCGTTTCTTTTACCCAATGTTGAAATTTTGCTAACTCAATTTGTAAAAGTTCTTTCTCTTTTTCATATTCATCCTTTTTCATCATTTTTTTATAAGGATAATTTGCAGTTGGAAAGATAGTTTTTTTAGGTTGGTTAGCTATTTCATCATTCGGAGCAAGATAATTAGTACCTTCATGGGCAAGTGAGACATTTAAAGCGTTTTCAGTAGTATCAGACATAACAAAAATTCTCAATTAAAACAAAAAAGCCTACATAATGTAGGCTTTTACTAGTTTAGTACTAAAACGAATACTATTTCAATCTTAATTCACGGATTAACTTAATTAAATTGGTCGTCGAACTGTCATGTACAGCAACCTTACCACTATTTTGTATATCTGGAAGAATAGCTTTAGCTAACTGCTTACCTAATTCAACACCCCATTGGTCAAATGAGTTGATATTCCAAATGGTGCCCTGCACAAATACTTTATGCTCATAAAGCGCCACTAATTGACCTAACATTTCAGGCGTTAATTTAGGAAACAATAGTGTATTGCTTGGGCGGTTACCAGGGAAAACCTTATGTGGTAATAAGCCTTCTAATTCCTTACCTTCATAGCCTTCTTTAACTAATTCTTCTCGTACTTCCTCAGCATTTTTTCCTTTCATCAGAGCTTCAGATTGGGCCAAACCGTTCGCCAATAAAATTGACTGATGATCAAGATCAGGATAATGACTATTGACAGGTAAAACAAAATCAACCGGTATTAGCTGTGTTCCTTGATGTATCAATTGGAAGTAAGCATGTTGGCCATTTGTGCCAGGTGTACCCCAAATAACAGGACCTGTTTTATAACTCAGACGCTGGCCTTCACGATTAGTGACTTTACCGTTACTCTCCATATCCAACTGTTGCATATGGTTAGGAAAGCGAGCTAAGGAATGATCGTAAGGCACAATGGCTTGCGTTGCTGAACCAAAGAAATTGATATACCAAACACCCAATAGGCCCATGATTACCGGCATGTTTTCAGCAAGCGGTTGAGTACGGAAATGATTATCCATCTCATGGCCACCGTCAAGAAGCCGTTCAAAGTTATCCATACCTGCATATAATGCGATAGGCAAGCCAATTGCACTCCATAAAGAGTATCGACCACCGACCCAATCCCAGATTTCAAACATATTCGCAGTATCAATACCGAAAGCAGCCACAGCTTCAGCATTAGTTGATACAGCGACAAAGTGTTTAGCTACATCTTGCTGTGCACCCGCTTTTAAAAACCATGCTCTCGCTGACTCTGCATTGGTTAATGTTTCTTGGGTAGTAAATGTTTTTGAAGCAACAACGAATAGGGTCGTTTCAGGATTGAGTTTCTCTAATGAAGTACTCAAATCCGTACCATCAACATTTGATACAAAATGAACACTCATTCCATCGATGCCATAAGGCTCAAGCGCATCACAAATCATTGCAGGGCCAAGATCTGAACCACCGATACCAATATTAACAATGTCGGTAATCTTTTTATCAGTAAAACCTAACCATTGACCACTGTGAACACTATTACAGAAGTCTTTCATCTGTTTTAATACAGCATTAATCAATGGCATTACATCTTCACCATCGACCATTACAGGTGAATTACCACGGTTACGTAATGCAGTATGTAGCACTGCACGATTTTCAGTATTATTGATTGCTTCGCCAGTGAACATACGTTCAATCCAGTCAGTCATATCGACCGACTCAGCTAATGCAACTAACTTACTCATTGTTTCTCTAGTAACACGATTTTTAGAGTAATCTAATAGTAAATCGCCACTTTTGATAGAAAAATCATGCACCCTATCTGACTCTAATGCGAATTGTTCCCGCATTGAAACATATTTAAGATCTGAGTAGTGACGTACTAAAGATTGCCATTCAGGTATATTTATCGGTGTCATAGTGGTCTTCTATATTATTATATTTATAATTTCAGATAACTGGCTAATGCATCCCAAGCAACAGTTTCCTGTTCCCCTGTTGCCATTGTTTTTACGCCAACGACTTGCTGACTAAGTTCATCATCACCAAGAATGAGTGTCCAACGAGCTCCACTTCTATCCGCTCGTTTAAATTGGTTTTTAAAACTACCACCTCCGCAATGTGTGATCAACTTCAAATTTTCAACTTGATCACGTAATTGCTCAGCTAATAGTAATGATTGTCTGGCTGCTTGCTCGCCTACCGCAACAAAATAAACGTCTATTGATGGAATATCAGGTAATGCATCCGTCGTTTCGAGCAATGCAATTAAACGTTCAATTCCAATAGCAAATCCAATCGCTGTTGCGCCTTTACCACCTAATTGACTTACTAAACCATCATAGCGGCCGCCAGCACAAATTGTACCCTGCGATCCTAAATGTTCAGTCACCCATTCAAAGACAGTTTTTCCATAATAATCAAGCCCTCGTACTAAACGAGGATTAACTTCATACTCTAAACCGGCATCATCTAAGCTTTGACACAAGGTATCAAATTCCTGACGAGACGTATCATCTAAATGGTCGATCAATTTAGGTGCTGCATCATTCAAAGCCTGCATAGCCGGATTCTTACTATCTAATATTCTCAACGGATTACTAGACAGTCGGCGTTGACTATCCTCATCAAGCTGCTCTTTATGATTTTCAAAATAAGCAACAAGTACATCTCTATAGGCGAGACGTGCTTCGGTGGAACCTAATGAATTAATTTGTAATGTAGCGCCTGTTAGGCCTAATTTTTTCCAAATACGAGCTGTCATCAAAATCATTTCAGCATCAATATCAGGCCCATTGAAACCATATGCTTCGACGCCGATTTGATGGAATTGACGATAGCGCCCTTTTTGTGGACGTTCGTGACGAAACATTGGTCCCATATACCAAAGTCGCTGAGTTTGGTTTAATAGCCCATTTTGCATTGCTGCACGTACACAGCCAGCAGTACCTTCAGGACGTAATGTAAGTTGATCTCCATTACGGTCATTAAAGGTATACATTTCTTTTTCAACAATATCGGTTACTTCACCAATTGAACGACAAAATAACTCTGTCTTTTCAACAATTGGGAAACGAATTTCTTGATAACCATAGCCCGACAAAACTTCTTTTAATGCTGTCTCAACGGCTTGCCAATAAGGTGTTACATCAGGAAGAATGTCATTCATTCCTCGGATGGAGCGGATAATGTCTGCCACGCTTAACTAATTTCCTTTATAGGTATAATTTTATCTGGATGTGATACTAATTGCTGACGAAGGATCCGAGCACGAATTTCTCGTTCTAATTCATCAACCATGCTTTCATTATCAACTTTATGATTCGGCTTTCCATCCACATAAAGTAGATTTGGCTCACCACCTGTAATACCAACAGCTGCTTCTTTCGCTTCACCCGGCCCATTTACCACGCAACCAATCACTGCCACATCCATTGGCTCTAGAATATCTTCAAGTCGGCTTTCCAGTTCATTTACTGTGGAAATGACATCGAACTGCTGGCGAGAACAAGATGGACAAGCAATAAGGTTAATCCCTTTATTACGGATCCTTAAGCTCTTAAGAATATCAAAACCAACACGAATTTCTTCAATAGGATCTGCCGCTAGTGATACACGAATTGTGTCTCCAATACCTTGAGAAAGTAGCATTCCAAGCCCAATTGCTGATTTTACAGAGCCGGACCGTAACCCCCCTGCTTCAGTAATTCCAAGGTGTAATGGTTGTTCGATTTGCCCTGCTAACTTTTGGTAAGCATGCACCGTCATAAATACATCTGATGCTTTTAAACTGACCTTAAACTCTGGGTAATTTAACCTATCTAAAATATCAATATGTCGTAATGCAGATTCAACAATCGCATCAGGCGTAGGTTCACCATATTTTTTTTGCAGCTCTTTTTCTAGTGAACCTGCATTGACGCCTATTCGAATTGGAATGCCATGATCTCTAGCGCTATCTACCACAGCACGAACACGATCTTCACGACCTATGTTTCCTGGATTGATACGCAAACAATCCACACCCAGCTCGGCTACACGTAATGCTATTTTATAATCAAAATGTATATCTGCTACAAGCGGTATATCTACGCGTTGCTTGATTTTGCCAAAGGCTTCTGCTGCATCCATAGAAGGTACTGAAACACGAACAATATCAGCGCCAACATCTTTCAAAGCCATTATTTGTGCAACTGTCGCATCAACATCACAGGTTTCCGTGTTAGTCATACTCTGCACAGCAATTGGAGCATCGCCACCAACAGGTACATTTCCCACCATAATTTGTCGCGATTTTCTACGTTCAATCGGGGATGGCACTGACATTACGGACTTTCTCCAAAGTTTAACTGTTTTATACTGACACAAGTCATCGTGGCAGTTATATTTAATAATGCTCCGTCTACAACTCTAAACTCGAATTTTTTCAAGGTATTACTCATTTGTTGTGTTCGAATCAATACTACTCTCACCATCATAAACAACGATAGCGTTATTATCGTATCCCACGAATTCAGATAATGGAAAAATCTGATATTTCTGATTGCAGAACCATAATAAAACGAGTAGTCCAATGATAATTATCACTTGTCCCCATGGGAAACCTTTAGTTGCGGTAAGATTAACGGCTAATAGTGATGGGCTTTCAGGTAGCGTTGTAGAAAACTCTTTATTAAATGCAGCAAGCATTTCACTTTCATTTAAGCCTAAAAACTTAACGTAACTAATGAAATAGCCTCTGGCATAGGTACGGCCGTATAGCTCATCCCATTCACCACTTTCTAAACTCTCAAGCCTACCACTAAGCAAACGTATCTGTGATGATACTTCTGAAATCGACATTTTTTTTGCTTCACGTGCCGCACGAAGTGTTTCGCCAACACGCTCAGTAACGGTAATGTTTATGTCAGTCTTATCATCAGCCATTATTTATATTCTCCAGCCTTTACTTTTAAAGCCTCGTCAGAATCAGGAAATCGACCTCGTAATAGTAGGGCATAACTTGACACTGCATTTTTATCATTAAGATGATATTCAATTTGAATTGCAGTATATAAAGCTTGAGGTGTCCATGCAGCTACTTGCTTATAACGTTCAAGATAGCTTCGCGCATCCAAATAATCAATATCCAACAATCTCAACTTAGCCATTTGAATCAGAGACTTGCTTGATTGGGGGGCCAGTTGTAATGCTTTACGAAAGTAGGTTTCTGCTAGTGTTTGATCTGGAATTCGATTAACACATAAACCAGCATTCTCATAGGCTTGTGCAGGACTCTCATAAAGTGGGTTTTTTATTGCCTCTAAAAAGTGCTGTTCAGCTTCTGCGTAACGTTTTTTCTGACATAGGAATACACCATAATTATTGTGGGCTGCTGAATAGTCAGGCTGTCGATTTACAGCCTGTTCAAAGTGGTGTTCAGCTTTATCCATTTCATTCAGTCGCTGGTAAAGGATAGCAATTGTATTATGAGCACTCGGTAGATTAGGATTTTGTGTTAATGCCTTTTCTAATTTTTCTAGCGCTATCGCATAATCACCGCGCTGTAGGTAATTTATGCCTAACCTCATATTTAACTCGGCTGCTTTCGGGTCTGCGGCAACATGTTGAACAGGGCGTGTTCCACCAGCGGGAGTACAGCCTGCTAATAATGCACAGACTATCAAGAACATCCCTATCCAAGCTTGTCTAATCATTGAAATGTCACCTGTTTGGCTTCTGCTAAGCGTTGTGTACGACGTGTTTTATCTTGAACTTCACCAGCTAATTGTCCACATGCAGCAACAATGTCATCACCACGTGTTTTTCGAATCGTTGCAACTAGCCCAGCATCTGTTAATTGTTGTTGGAATCGCTTAATAACTGGTTTTGGTGAACAAATGTAGTCAGTTCCGGGAAAAGGGTTAAATGGAATAAGGTTAATTTTTGTCGGTAATCCTTTTAAAATCCGGATTAAATCTTTTCCATCTTGGATCGAATCATTAATTCCATCCAACATTACATATTCGATTGTAATATGTCTACGTTGTTCAACATCTACATAACGCTTACATGCTGCAAGCAATTCTTTAATGGGGTATTTATCATTTAACGGAATAATTTCACTGCGTAATTTATCATTTGCAGCATGTAATGAAATAGCTAAACTCACATGGCAATCTTCACGCAATTTATCAATCATTGGCACCATGCCAGATGTACTTAATGTAACGCGACGCCATGAGATCCCATAACCCAAATCATCTCGCATTAACTTCATTGCCATGACGACATTTTTATAATTAGCTAATGGCTCGCCCATACCCATCATCACCACATTGGTAACAACACGGTTACCTTTAGGATCTTTACCTAAATATTCATTCGCCAACCAGACTTGGCCAATAATCTCACTTGCGGTTAGATTGCGGCTAAAACCTTGTTGCGCGGTTGAACAAAACGTACACGCTAATGCACAACCTACTTGTGAAGAAACACATAAAGTACCGCGCCCTTTCTCAGGGATATACACTGTTTCAATTGAATTGCCACAAGAGAGCTTAATGATCCACTTTCGCGTGTCATCTTTAGAAATATACTCATGTAAAACCTCTGGTGGTTTTACTTCTGCTGTTTCTTCCAGTTTTTGTCGTAAGGCTTTGCTCAGATTGGTCATCTCAGCAAAATCTACTACTCTATATTGATGTATCCATTGCAATAACTGCCGCGCACGGAAAGGTTTCTCACCTATTTCAGCAAAAAATTCTTCCAGACTATTTAAGTCTAATCCTAATAGATTTGTGCGCGACATTTATTATTCTCTATAATTTTAGCGAGTACGAGCGCAAAGTTGCTCTTCAGTGAAGAAGTAAGTAATTTCACGAGTAGCACTTTCTGTTGAATCAGAACCATGTACTGCATTCTCATCAATGCTTTCAGCAAGATCAGCACGAATAGTACCTGCTTCAGCATCTGCAGGGTTTGTTGCACCCATTAGGTCACGATTTTTTAATATTGCGCCTTCACCTTCTAAAACTTGAACCATAACAGGTCCAGAAGTCATGAAGCTAACCAATGCGCCGAAGAAAGGTCGTTCTTTATGCTCAGCATAAAAACCTTCAGCTTGATCTGTTGTCAAGTGAATCATTCGAGCAGCAACAATACTTAAGCCTGCTTTTTCGAAGCGAGCGTAAATATCACCGATAGCATTTTTTGCTACAGCATCTGGTTTAATGATAGAAATAGTGCGTTCAATCGCCATTGTGGATCCCCATATAGGAAGTTATATAAAATCAAACCATTCTATCATTATGATGATGTTCACGTTAACCATTATTACTTCATTAATTCTCTTTCGTTTCATTTGGGTATAATATCCAACTATTATTTTAACAAAAACTCAACGTATTCTATGAATTCACCCTTTAAACGCATTGGCCTTTTTATTCGTAAAGATGATCCGGTCATGGAAAATGCCGTCGAACAAATCACTGAGTTTTTATTAGCACAATCACTTTCAGTATTTGTAAATGAACCTTTGGCCTTCTTACCTGAATTAGAAGTCATTTCTATCAGTGATTTTCCAAAGCAATGCGACCTCACCATGGCAATTGGTGGTGATGGGACTATTTTATCTGCTTCACGTGCACTTTCAGGCACAGGTTTACCCATTGTGGGCATCAATATTGGTAGATTAGGCTTTCTTGCCGATGTCACTTTAGCTAAGTTAGAGCCACAATTATCTGAAATATTATCAGGCAACTACCGGGAAGATACTCGCTTCCTTATGCATGCATCTATTCTCGGTGAAGATAACCAAGAGGTAGGCAAAGCAATGAATGATGTGGTTGTGCATGCGCATCAAAGCTTACATATGATTGAGTTTGAAACGTATATCAATGGCCGATTTCTCAATAGCCAACGTGCTGATGGTCTGGTTGTCGCGACTCCTACAGGTTCAACAGCCTATGCAATGTCAGCTGGTGGCCCCATTCTCGATGTTGATTTAGAGGCCCTGGTATTAGCTTCAGTCTGCCCACATGCATTAAGTAATAGACCTTTAGTTGTTGCAGCAAGTAGCACTATTGACATAGTTATTAGTGACAGTAACACTACGTCCGCAATGGTGACATGTGATGGACGACCAGGACATATTCTACAGCCAGGCGATACAATCCGCATTCAGCGCCAACCCAGTACGATTACTTTATTACACCTAGAAGATCATGACCATTATTCGATATTACGCGCTAAGCTGGAATGGGGACGAAAACTAACATGATAAGTCGATTAACTGTACGCCACCTTGCAGTTGTAGAAGATATTGAACTGACGCTTGACCAAGGTATGAGCTCTTTAACCGGTGAAACAGGTGCAGGTAAATCAATCTTAGTTGACGCACTCAGTTTAGTGCTTGGTGACAGAGCAGACTCAAAAATGATCCGCTTCGGTCATGACCGAGCCGAAGTTTCAGCTAGTTTCGAGACAGCTAATAATAAGCCTTTACAACAATGGCTGGTATCACAAGAGTTAGATGATGATGAGCAATGTCACCTACGTCGGACAATAAGCAAAGATGGCCGCTCACGTGCTTATATTAATGGCCGCCCAGTTCCATTAAGCCAGCTACGTGAGGTAAGCGAACGCAGTATTGATATTCACGGACAACATGCACATCAATCATTACTGAGACCTGATATTCAACGCACGCTACTTGATACTGTCGCTCAAACAAAACCACTACTCAATGAGCTATCACTGGCCTATTCCGAGTGGCAATCATTACAAAAAAACGTACAGCTAATGCAACAGCAGTCGCAAGATCACTCAGCTCGCCTAGATTTATTAGACTACCAGGTCAAAGAACTAGAGCCTTTTGAATTAAGCGATGACAGTATTAAACAACTACTACAAGCACAACAACAGCTATCTCACGCTTCACAATTAATTCAAAGTGCAGAGTCAGGTTTACACCAGTTGTTTGAGCAAGAGCAAAACTCAGCTTATAACATCATTAGTCATGTTCTTAGTGATTTAGAAAAGCAACAAGATATTGAAGCTAAATTTACAAATAGTGTTGAAATACTTAACTCGACACTTATACAATTGGATGAGTGTGCCTCAGAACTTAGACACTATTTAGACTCAGCTGAAGCTGATCCCGCAAAACTTGAACAGGTAGAACAACAAGTTACTCTACTTCATGGCCTGGCGCGTAAACACCAAGTAGAAATAGAAAACTTACCTGCTCACTACCAAAGCCTGTGTGTAGAGCTTGATGCTTTAACTAATTTAGGTGGTAATAATGAAAAACTACTATTACAACTGCAGCATCAAGAACAGATTTGCCGGGAACTATGCGAGAAAATAACCCTTAAACGCAGTAAAACGATTGGGCCTTTATCCAAAAAAATCACTCAATCAATCCAGCTTCTCGCGATCCCTCACGGAAAAATTGAATTTATTGTTAAGCCAATGGCCAATAGTAATTTTAATGAGACAGGTGCAGATCAAATTCAGTTGCTAGTCAGCACCAATCCAGGCCAACCAGCGGGCGATCTTGCAAAAGTAGCTTCGGGCGGCGAACTAGCGCGTATCAGTCTGGCAATTCAAGTTGTCACTGCTGGCACACGCAGTGTACCTACCTTAGTCTTTGATGAAGTTGATGTTGGTATTGGTGGCGGTGTAGCGGAAGTAGTTGGTAAGCATCTACGACAATTAGCAAAGACTCAACAAGTAATTTGCATCACACACTTACCACAAGTTGCCGCGCAAGCTCATCAACAGTTGCAGGTGAGCAAACAACAGTCTGGTGATAGTACGCATATCGATGTATCTACACTTAACAAAGCACAAAGAGTAGAAGAAATATCACGGATGCTAGGTGGCGTTAGTATCACCGAAAAAACGCGCTCTCATGCAGAGGAAATGCTTGATTTAGCAGACAGTTAACGTTCAGAATTATTAATTACTGACAGTCACGGCAAATACCATAAATATAAAGACTGTGATCTGTCATTTCAAATCCTTTTTCAAGCGCAATTGCGCGTTGTCGCTGCTCAATCACATCATCAACAAATTCTTCAATTCGGTTGCATTTAATACACAATAAATGATCGTGATGAGAACCATCTTCAAGTTCAAATACAGCATGTCCACCATCGATGCTTAAGCGGGATACTAGGCCTGCACCTTCAAACTGAGTCAAAACTCGATAAACAGTGGCTAATCCTATCTCTTCACCTGATTCTAATAAGGCTTTATAAACATCTTCTGCACTCATATGACGCTGAGTTGTGTTTTCTAAAATTTCCAGAACTTTAACTCTGGGTAAGGTTACTTTAAGCCCGGCCTGTCGTAAATCTTGGCTTTCCATGATTATTGATCCTCGTCGAAACCTGTCTCTTATACACATCTGACGCTGCCGACGATCTACTCTGTGTAGA